>Ga0100378_1003531_pt1 | contig 14957 bp, 21 predicted proteins | sample CryGeymeta201502_FD_81535 | JGI IMG/M metagenome (GOLD analysis project Ga0100378, IMG submission 81535) | Groundwater microbial communities from Crystal Geyser aquifers in Utah, USA - Crystal Geyser metaG 2015-02 | ecosystem: Environmental > Aquatic > Deep subsurface > Groundwater | place: USA...
CTACGTGTGCTCTTTGGTGAGGGAGGAGAAAAAATGCAATTGGTTTTCCTATAAAGCCAAGCAAATAGTCAACTCTCTTACTGGAGACAACACAAATTTATAGTGGATCATGGAACACAGAAAGGTGTAAATATACAAGATCAACAGGGAGAAAAAACTTGTTGAGTTGGCCTACATCCTGAACGAGGAGCATATATTGAACAAGCTTATAAGAAGCAGGCAGGTGGACAGCTATGAATTGAAGATAGTTAGCATCAACCTCAGGCAAGGTCAGGAGAACATTTTATAGATTGCCATCAGAAACGGCACTTTTGTCTGCATCGATCTCGACAACCACGCCTCCTTCTATAGGGACAGTCTCACCATTCCCTCTGATAACAACATCGGTAAAATCGGCTTCTACGTTGAGAAAAAACCAGCAGATCTGACTGATCATGTGTCACTCAAAGTGTTAGAATCTTTAGGGACAGATAACATGAGTCTGACGGAAGATGCGGTTGTCTATTTCGGGTAGAAGAACATTGAGATAATCAGATTAGGGGATTACGCAGGAAAGTTGGTCGAAATAAAAACAGAGACCCTATAGAACAGGAAGTGGCTGTTTATGACTCAGAGTGGATACTTCACCATCAGCAGACTGACCCCAAGAGAAGCGATCGCGGCCTTCATTTCCCAAAGAGACCAGAAAGATAATTCAAAAAGAATCGACCTCAACAAAATATACGAAAAATAAAACAACTTCAAATGTTTCATTGATGCCATCTCTTATTCTATTGGCCCTGAGAAGGTAGCTGAGAGCATCATAACTGGAGTCATGCTGGACATAAGCACAGTTGAGGTCAGCCAGGAAATACTGGCGATGGCACAAAAAGATTTGGAAGGACAGTAGCAAGTCAACATCAGAGATTGGGATCACGTCATATCATAAAATAAGCCCACCAAACGAGTCAAGAATAGCATCACAAAGGTGATAGATCTCAGCGTCAGCAATAAATAGTAACTGTGGGATATTCTGATTGACGTTGGCAATAGAGTTTCCAAATGCCAGCCCACTAACTTCTAGTCCAAAAACAGAAGAGCAGGTGCCTACTGGATGGCTCTAAAAAATATATTCTCCACAATCACAAATCTCCTAACTTTAATCGAACCTCAAAACATCAAAACCAACCTGAAGAACATGAACAAAGCCAAAGACCTCCTGTCAAAGCTTGTCAACTTTTTCGAGGAGAAGAAAAAACGAGAAGTTTACATATCGAACTAGCTGTACATAATGAGGAAGGAAGACAAGTCAGAAAAGGAGGATCTTTATGGCTACTTCAGGAACAAAATCAATAAACAGACCAAGAAGAAACTTTAGGACTCAATGGATACTCAGATCACAGAAAGGGAAGATCGCAAGTATCAACATGTCAGTTAGAGTACTCTTTCTCTCGAAAAGGATATCACCTAGGCCTTCACCAAAATACAGTCTATGATCAACCTGTTCTTCTGTCTGGCTGAGGTCAGCGATAGTGAACCAATGCCGACCTTCTTGGAGGTATTCAGGTCAAGAGCTTCCCAAAGAAAGGTCAAAGCCAAACTCATCGAACATCTAAAAACACGATAAAAATTATTATAATTTGATAAGGCGCTTCCTGAACTGTAACTGCACAAGGACATCAGCGTGCTCCATTGGCTCAAGATCCACAAAAAATTCAAGGCCCTTCAATTCAACCTTGAGTAAATATCGACTTGGCTGAGCTCCACCTACCTCGACAAGGTACTGGAAGTTTTCAAAGAAAAACCGCATCATCAGGTGGAACTTCTGCTTTACTGCTGGTCGAACATCACCCATTAAATGAAAATAGCAGCTCAGCTCTAAGAATTATGTAACAATCGAATAATTGCAGAAAAATAAAGCATGGACCTGTACAGCTAAGACTCCAAAGCTCTATTGTTGGAGCACATGCAGTACCTGAAATCTGAGTTGAAGATAATTCGAGAGAAGCTGGAGGAAATAGTGGAAGCGTGTATAAAGGAGTATGTAAACTGCACGGAGGAGAGTTACAAAGAGGCAGAGAATAGGCTAAACATAATAATAAAGTTCATAATAGACAAAAACGACGAAGAGCTCAATGAATTTGTTGAGGGCAAGTTGAGGAAGACCAAGATCAACGAAAAGATAATTTTCTTCAGAAAGCACAAAAAGAAAACAATCAAAGATGTCACTATCGAGGAAAGACTGATGACTAAGAAACCTTACCTGTTGAAGTTATAGAACAGCAGAGATCGGTATAGAACCTCCTACAGTCTTCCTCTTCTCAAATGATTTATCACTATATCACTCTATTTAACTCATTTAACTCATATAACTCAATATAATAGCTATCATGAACTACCCGAGGATCTACGACAGCCAAACCGAGTAGCTGGAGATAAAAGATGAAACCATCCAGGAAGACAGAGTAGCCGAGGACAAAGAGGAAGAATAATAGTTGGGCTGGAAAAATATATGCCGAGAGAAAGCAGAGATCGAGAAGAAGAGAAAGTAGCTGCTGAATATGTATGTTGACTACCGGAAGACCTTGCTTCTGTCACTCAAAGATTTTTGCGCAGAAACAGAATCAAAATTCAACCCGACAAAATTGTAAAAAGGTCAGTAGATTGCCTAAAATATCAAGAAGAGACTATCAGACATCAGAGAGCAGAAGGAAGAGGATGTTAATGAAAAGACAGCTCTCGTCGAGAAGGTCCTGGCTGAGAGAAGGATCAAAAAATACTATAAAAGCAAATATCATGTGGACTTTCACGATTAGCTGGACCCCGAAGATGACTAGGAGCAACTCTATCAGTTTTACTATCAAACCTTCGCCAAATACCAGGGTGCTCCTGATGATATGCCCACCACTCCATTCATTTCTGGACAGCATGCCACTCAATTCATGCCTGGATAGTACACCCTCAGACCTTCAAGAGTCGTGCACAATTCCTAATAAAGGAGTAGACAAACGGGTGCCTTCGACCAATACCTCATCAATTTTCCAATCGAGCCCATTCCCACAAGAGGATAGGACTCTTTTGATCAGATGAAGATGTTGCCAGTACCCGGACAGCCCCATCCAGGCCCACATTTAAACGAGAGCTTCATGAGAGTCGCCAGTGAGTTATCTTTTGATCGAAACTAACAACAGAACACTCATGTCAACATGATGGACCTGCACCTCAACTTTCAGGATGTTTTGAACAGCAGTAAAAGATATGATACTGAATAGGAAGTTAAGGATGACAAAAAGGAGGAACCTTATGAAGATTTTATAAACAAGCAGAAAGAACATCTGATGATGCAAAAGCTGAAGGTGAAGGAATTGACCGAGAAGGCTCATAAAGTGCTCAACAACGAATAATTGGAAGACGAGCTTAAAGAATAGGAGTAGCCTTAAGAAGAAAGCATAGCTGCCCAGTTCAGGTACTTGCTCAGCTAACTCATTTAGATATTTACAGTGGGCGAATGTCTCAAGCATACCCTAAAATTCAAATCCTACTAGCTCATCCATAAGATATACCAGCACGCCTCCTAATACTATGGCGAAGAGATCATTTTCGAGGAGCCCCTCACAGTAAAATACATGTCTCAGATCATTCAGGCCCTTCTTCCCTAATAGCCCTAAAAAGGCATCAAAATAGTCATCGAAAATATATTCAGCAGCAAATAATAAATATCATTTGAATCATTTGTAGACAAACTGACTTCCTGCATCAACGAGAAGGAGTACCAGATGATTGAGGGGTCACTGATCGATGTGGTCAACACCAACATCCTTGACTTGGCTATAAGAATGTTCAATATATGGATTGAACTGGATTACTTTTAGCACCAGGTCAAGGATGTTCTAATTAAGAATAAGCAAGTTGTATAGAAATTTGTCTAACAGACAGCCCACGATAGCACCTTCAACTGCAATTTACTGCACCAATACATATACAAGACCAAAAAAGTATTTGTTTTTTGATTTAGGTCAACAAAATAAAACGACTAAAAATAGAAATATTTTTCAGACATATTGTAGGTCATCGGATGAAAGTATCAGAGTTCTATCGTTGGTTTGAGGTGATAAAAATTGCGAATAATTAGAGCTTCAGACAAATCAAGGAAAAGGAGCAACTTGATTATTACTACAACTTTTACTGATTAACATTTATAGGTGGTAGAAGTTACAACGAGAGAAGATCAGTACTATCCACGTTGGAGCCTAACCAGCTCACTGAATTCCGACTGTAATCTCATGGTCTCCTTGCTCAGAATTTCGGTGGCATTTCTCAGCTCCATCACTGGTTGGTCGATGCTTGACATCTTCTGCTGCTTCTTCTTTTGAGGTGTCTTTCCATGGCTGAACTGTCTCTGGAGGTAAAACTGGTCCTTCTTCTGCTTGATCTGTTCAGCTGTTTCTTTGATCTTGTAGACCACTTTTTCCAGCTAGATCTCGTTCTGAGGAGCTCTCACCTTGTTCTGGTAGTACTTGTGAACAAGGGCCTTCTTGAAGTTGAATAGCTATATAAGCAAAGCTGTGTTCCTGTTTTTGATCCCCTGACATCTCTCCTTGACCTTTTAGCAGTGTTTCTTGTACTTCTCAATGTTTTACTCCTTGAGGTTGTCATTTAGCTTCTCAGCCTTCTCCATGGCAGTCTTGCTTCGTTCGTGGTTCATCTATAAAACAATGATTAATTTTTGGAAGGCGGGGCTTTGGAGCACTTCAAGGATGTTCATCACCACTTTTTGAAATTCCTGTTGTTTGATAAAATGGGCATATTGGCCTTGTCCCTGACCACTCTGATAGCTCTGCCCTGTTTGCCCTGAATTGTTGAACACATTTTTGACTCCTCCTTGATTGCCAGAATTGCCAAAAAGATTCTGCCCTCCTTGTTGATTATTGAACAAGTTGGTTCCTCCATTATTCTGCATAGAGTTGCTGCCTTGATTGCTGAAGATGTTGCCTCCTGTTGCTTGATTGCTGTTTTGATTACTGAAGATGTTATTATTGGAGGCATTTTGATTGCTGTTCTGGTTGCCGAAGATGTTGGCAGATTGGTTGGACTGATTGTTGCTTTGGAAGATGTTGGAACCTGTGGATTGGCGGGTCTGGTAGCGGGTCTGTTGGCTGTTGTTCAGCATTTGGGCGCTATTGTTATTGAATATTGACATTCTTACTAATTATAAGGGCTAGTCTATTACTCCTCATATCATCCTCTATTGCCCTGTTGTCATACCCCAACCCATAAATACCATGAACCTTAAAGAAAAGCTACAATCTGAGTCAAATGCTCCAAATGCCAGCTCATCTAAAATATCATTATAGAGATGCTCAATAAACCAAGATCAAACATGGAACAGCACAGAACCACACATCAGAGTCTAGCAGCCACCAAAAGACCAAAACGCTGCCATCTCTGCAAAAAATCATTCCCTGCCGATAAGTATGTAAAGCTGAGGACATCCAGAATGCACACTTCGAGGCTTGCTATCGGTTCGATAATAAAAAGATGGAGGAGAACAGAGCAAAGACGATGAACAGGCCTGCCAAAGAGAAAGGAAATTATCAGCAGGCAGTCCATCCACAAAGACAAGAGATGAAGCAGGAGATCAGGATGAACCCATAGCGACCAGAGTCATCCACCAAATTCCGAATCAAAAACGTCTCCAATGCCAGCACTTCCTACAATCAATCTGCGATATACAACAAGAGTAGTGTGAACAGGTCAGTAAGGGTGGAGCAAAAAGTATAGCCTATCAAGAGACAACCCTCAGGCCAGAGAGTGAGGATGAAAATAAAGGATGAAAAGAAGGATGATATGACGAAATACAATAAAAGGGAAGAGTTAAGAGAAGAGGAGAAGAGAGAATAGCTAAAGGAGGAGGAGTAAGAGAAACGATAGGAAATAAAAAGAGATGAAGAGAAGTAAGAGATGACAATGTTTGAAAGGACTATATAGGTCTAAACTATATCAGAGGAAAGGCCAGCTCCTTTCATCTAGCCAATAGCTTAATAAAGACATTCACCCATAATTCCTCAATAGTAGGCTTACATTCAGGCTAACTTAGCCTAACATCCTCGAGAAACAAACCCACCAGAAGAACCAGAAGAGGTTCCCTCTGCCAATCAAAGACAATAAGTTCTCCCTTTGCTCTTCATCTCCACAGCTCAATAATAGGAATAGTAGGCAGGCAGCAACTAGCTCTAAGGGCCAAATGACATCCAGACAATGCTAAACAACTCCAACGCCATCATCGACTTCATCACCAGCACAGAAATCATGCGAGAGGACTAAACCCTTTGTTTGATGGTCGCCCAGCTGCAACAACTCAACCTTATCGCAGAGCAAATTGCATAACTGAATCAGATCGGACGAGCATTAGCGTATAGTTATTTTTATACTAGCTTCAGAATAGGAAATGCCTTTGGTATCAGAATACAAGAGCTACAGTCTGCTATTATCAATCAGATCGGCATCGCTCTGCAGAGAAGTTTCAGCGATCGACTTGGTAACTAATTTAATTTTTTGGCGTATTTATATCCTAATATCAGCCAACTCCAGCCTTAGATCAGTCGAGGTTTCACGTAAGATGAAATCACCTCCATTTTTTAGGAAAAACTCAACATCAACTAGAAAGAGTGCTCCATCTGTTTGTAAGACATGAAAAGAGCTCAAACTGTCATAGAACTACAGTGCAATCATACATTCCACCCCAGTTGTATTAAATAGTGGTTGATCAGCAGCAAAAAATGCCCCCTGTGCAGATCCGTCCAAAATAAGGTAGCCAGGTGATTGGTTGGGTTTAATGTTAACAAATAAATATTGATAAAAATAGGCATTTTTAAATGGAAAGGCAGGTGTTGAAAAAATGCTCAAAAGAAGGTTTATCCTTGTAGCAATTTATTCTTCACTCATATGTAGATCGATCTTTTGAGCACCCTGGAAACCTTGTTCGATAGCAGCTCTTACGAAGATTTCTAAAGATACATGCAACAACAAAAACTCAAGGAAAAACTCAAATCCCCAGAATAATCCAAAAGTGACAGTCCTCCTTAAATGCAGCCCGAAAAAGGACCGACGTAGTTGGAGAACATCCCTGAATTTCAATTTCAGGAGCTGTCTCCCTCGTAAAAGACATAAACCATGCAAAGCACCTTCAATGGTCTCAATGGACTCGAAGTCCTCAGAATATACTCCGACACTCCCTTCTTTCGCTAGCTACTGACCAACAGAGATCAATACCCTCGCTAAATTGACCAACTTCTATGGAGGATCACCTATATAGTCGGATAACTGCTGATTGTTGTCCAGAATCAGCTAATAAAGGAAAATCAGCTGAAAGATTGTTTCATTTTGAGTGTCTCTGAAATCAGCAGCATGTCTGCCGTGATGCTGCAACTGTCGGTCATGAATTAATTCGAGAACAGCTGTGAGCTCAGCGTCATAAAGAATATGTTGTTGGAAGTATTCAAGCAAGGATACTGTGAGACTGAAGCCGGAAGGACCATCTACTCTTTTATGGTGAAACACTGCCTCAAAAAGGTCAACTTTATTGTTGAAATTTAATAGGAGGAGATTGTCCCTGAGAAGATTATCGCAAATACCTTTGTACAGACAGATGCCAAAAAATTGGAGAATCGATAAACATTAACTTAGGTTTATGGTGAGCCCAAAGTGCTTCTGCCAAATTATAACAACCAGAACAGAGTATCAACTATCAATATCAGGGATGGACCCACATAGAAGGTCAATCAGTTCCATATACTGTAGGAGTCTATGGTGCGGCCTGCTAATATGAGCATGATTACCTAACAGAGGGAAGCAACTCAAAAAAAAAAGATTGTGCGCAACAGGCCATAAAAGCTTCCTCAAAGTCAGATTAGCCAAAGAATCATCACCAATCAACATAATTTTCAAAAAATACAACCCTATGAATCTCAAGTTGCTAAGTCACAACCTCCAGCATTTCAGATCACTTCACCGTACCCAGCTTTAAATTTCCAAAGGTCGCCTCCACCTTCCACAGAGCACGCCAGAAATGACAGTAAGTAAGGATCCATCAAATCGACTCAGATCTAGAAGTTGACCCTACCACAGAGAAATTATCTCCTTCCGCCTGCTCCAGCAACCAAAAAGACTCAAGTTAGAAAACAAAAATTCCAGGCTCGATAAGTTCAGCTTAAAAAACAGATAGATAATTTAAACAACCCCTACAACTACAGTAACGCCAATAGTACCTTTCAACTGCCAGCTCCATACCTCCAGCAAAGTAACATGACAACCTCGCAATCTCATCTCTATACTTCATATGCCTCTCCGTAAAATAGACTCGATGGCACCATGAAGAAACGAAAAAGAGGCAGACCTATGACCTATCCCGATTTGGCAGCCCAGCAAGTGTTTGTGAAAAATAACAATTTAACAGACATCTCATAGATGAAAGATTTACAAGAGTACCCCAGGGAGGAAGTGAAGAAGCCGAGGGTATACAATATCAACCAGAAAAGACCTGCAGCTCCGCAGTGGAACAATGGCAGTCAATCTCCCGATTTGATCTTCCAAAAGCATAAAAGAGTTCCAGCAACCAATAGCCTTAAAAAGGAACAAAATATGACAAATCAAGCACCGTCAGAACAGCCGAGAAAGCCGATGCTGATGCCGATGTACAGTCTCCCTCAGGCTTCTCAATCTAACTTCGCAGCTTATCTGAACTACAACCGGGATCAGAACAATCAAAACACATTCAAAATGAGCCATGAGCCTTCTGTTCAGCCTTAACCTCAGAAGAGAAAGCAGAAAGAAAATGACTCTATCTTTGTTGAGTCCGAGGAGGAGGAAGAATAGAGCAACCCCATCAAGAGAGAATCAAAAATTCCAGATACCAGCATCAACGACCTCTACAAAAATCCTGCTTCTATCACACCCGAAGCTATTCCAAAATGCAATGTCGCTTTCAGTGCTCAAAGTGTATCTCCAAACATTCAAGACACACCTGTTTCCTAAAGCCCAATAATGTTGATGCGAGAGAAGTACACAGGCTAACAGTAGAAGCTGATGGCTTCATCCTTCATTGAGACAGGTGACTACCAACAATGTTCACAAACGCTGATGGACAAGTACGGTAACCATCCCAAGTACCAACCCCAGGTAATTGAGCATCGAGTGAGGCTAATAGTGAGAAAAGTACAATAAAAATTCAAAAACCTCCAATCAAAGAACGAGAGCATAAACAAGTTCAAATAGAACTGGGAAATAATCAACAAGTGCCAGAATAAGTTGAAAAGAGACATATACCGACACATCGTGACCATATACACCGCTATGCTGAACATGACCGAATAGAAACGAGAAATTATCAGCAATAAAATTATATAAATCAACAGAGCTTGCCAGAACGGGAACAACTGATTATGTATGTTTCGATGATTGCGATATGTGTTTATATATTTTTGTATTGTTAACGCCTTTTGATGCAAGTAGGGACCTGGTTAGTCAAAGAATTTCCTTCTGCCTTATATGATAGCACAATGAAGGTTTATAAAATATTTCTATATTCTTGAACCAATGGACAGAGACCTGCTTCACCCCACCCTCTAAACCGAAAAGCAGAAGCACAAACTCAAGAGACTGGTCCCTACTCCTGACTCTTACTACATCGACGTAAAGTGCGGAGGATGCAATGAGACTGCCGTTCTCTTCAGTCATGCCCAGACCATCGTCTCCTGCAACAACTGCAAAAACATTCTGTGTAAACCTACTGGAGGCAAGTGCGCACTGACCGAGGGATCTGCCTTCAAAACCAAGAGCAACTGATCACATGATTCTCGTTATTTCATCTCGCAACCCCACACTTCTTCATATCATGTTATTTAATGCACATTTTGATTGAACGCCCCGTTGTTGCTCCTTGTGGAAGTAGCAATAAGGATTATAAATAATAATGCTGAGATATTTGTTCAGATTCTCAACTGTGAAGTCGTTCGGCGTGGTGGGCTCAGGACAAATGGGCACAGGTATCGCCATTGTGGCCAACAAAGTGGCCAAATTGCCAGTCGTCATCTATGACTCCAACCCAACCTCTCTCAAAAAATCATAAAAGTTCGTCAATGACTGGCTGGGCAAGGAGAAGACAAAAAACAGAATCAACGACACAGAAATCGAATAATTCAAGAAAAGGATCTCCTTCTCGGAAGATATCAAGGCCTTCAGGCAAAAGGAGGTGGACTTTGTTGTCGAGGCCATCGTTGAAAACATCGAGGTCAAGCGTGGTGTCCTGAAGGAGTTAGACAGTCTGCTCAAACCATAGGCCATCATTGCCTCAAACACTTCATCTATCTCCATCACAAAGCTAGCCAGCTGCACCACAAGACCAGAAAAGGTCATCGGCATGCACTTCATGAATCCCGTCCCCGTCATGAAGCTGGTGGAGGTCATCAGAGCCCTCCAAACCTCCGATGAGACCCATCAGACCACCGAAGAGTATGGAATTTTCTAGATAGATTGGCCAAACAGATGGCGAAGGAGACCTCAACATCCAAAGATATCCCTGGGTTCATTGCCAACAGGCTGCTGATGCCATACATCAACGAGGCCATTTTTGCCCTATATGAAGGAATAGGAACCAAGGAAGATATCGATAAGACGATGAAACTAGGCACAAATGTTCCCATGGGCCCATTGACCCTGGCTGACTTCATCGGTCTGGACACATGTCTCTTTATTATGGAGGTCCTTCATCGCGATCTAGGTGACTCCAAGTACCGCCCCTGCCCTCTGCTAACAAACTACGTCAGTGCTGGTTACTTGGGAGTCAAGTCTGGCCGTGGCTTTTACGACTACAAGAAGAAATGATATATGTCCTATAGCCGACCATTGCCATCTATCAATTATACCCATAAATATTTGACAAGAACTAACAGACAAATCACCTGGTTTTGATGTAGTGCACGTGCAGCATACTTAGCAGCAGCAGTCCCACCAAGCTACAGATCAACATCAAGATCCACACGAAAAACAGCACCACCAGAATGATGTTGTTGTCGTGGTCGTCCAATATCACCAGAACCAGCTGAATTATCGACACAATTCCCATCTTGATGGCACTGAAGAGTGTGAAGTAAAGGGCGAACGAGAAGACTCTGGCGCCCTTCGAGATCAGCAGACTGAACTGGAGGAAGATCATGAGGAACTAACAGAAGGGGAAGAGTGCGAAGTAGGGGATGAAGGCCAGCAGAAGAAAGTTCTCACGGTCCACCAGCAAAAATATTATCAGAAAGAATGACAACAAAGTCAGCAGCAAGTCCCCAATGCTGGTACACCCCAAAACCCACGATAAACTCTTCTCACTAAAGTTATTGTCCAACTCCCAAAAAATAGTCCTTTTCTCCTCGGCTTAAATCATCGCCTCTCGCAGGTGGTACTTGTGGCGAATGCAGGTGATCTAGTCGAAGAAGAAGTTGGGTAGGTTGCAAGTATAAAGGAAGTGCCTGCTGGTTTTGGCTTATGCTAATTTTTAGCTGTACTCGCTCAGCACTACAGAGGTCAGGGGAAGGGATCTGTTGAGGACCATGTTGCTGTTGTTGGAAGAAGGGCCCTCCTTTGCTTCAGTCGTAAACACCAAAAAAAGGGCCTTATCCTTGTCTATCTCGTTTTTGTCGTTGATGCCCAGAATGATGTTGTCTGGTTGCCAGAGATGGCATTGCAGGGAGGGCCATACATTATTGATTTTCCACAAATGTTTGAATATCACCAACGTCTGATCGCTGTTCCTCAGTAACTGGTTAAGTTCTATCAGATAGTCCTCCAACCTATCGTTCTTCTCACTCTTTTCTTCGAACTATCCACAAAGGGCCCTAAAAAGGGGATCAGTGAAGTCTATACCATAGCCTCCGATAAGCAATTTTTGCAATTTGAAGTAAATAGGGAAGTAATTTTTGATGTAGTAGTCCAAAGTTTCCTTGTTGTAGTTGAATATCTCCAAACAGCCCACCGTATATTTGATGTTCACGTGCATCTTTATGCCCACATTCACGTCGAATTTTTACTTAATAAATATAACCTTACCCTGGTCCTCCTGACTAACTCGTTCCTGATCTGCTTGGACTTCTTTTCCCTCATTTTGGAAGCTAAAAAAATGCCTAAAGGGTAGTAGTATATTTTTAGCATCCACACCAGCCAGTATACAGAACGAGGATATAGTGCTACTTGATTTAGTGCCCTGAACAGCCTCACCAAATCAGGTAAATAACTACTATATTCCTCTAGAGCCAGCAATCGCTGTTCGACATGTGGGCTGATTTGCCAAGGGCTGGTGGGCGTATTGGCTCCATCGAAATAGATCCTTAATTCATGGAAAGGAATGTCTTCTATCTTGAAGTACGACCTCTTTCTGAACGAATCCCTGAGTTAGAGAAGAGACATACTCATGCTAACTTTGTTCGTAGAGGTTCCGGTCACTAAAGGACAATTTTCTGATCATCATGATGACCATGAAGATAATCAAAGTACCGACGACGATTCCAACACAGATTATAATATTGATGCCTCCCACGTCCTCCAAGATGTAATTGAAACTCGATAAACACTGATTATCTTTCGATAATTTGTACACTAAGATAGGAACAGAGCATACCACCCGTAGTTTCGTTGTTGTTGCATTTAAAGATACAAACATATGTGTAGTTGTTGTATACAGAGGAGTTAGGTGTTTAGTAATATGAATTCTCAGGCTTGTTCTGGCATAACTGACATCGTTCGTATCCATAGTTCAGCTGATAGGTGCCAGTGGGGCAGAGCTAGCATGTATAACTGGTGTAGTTGAGGGAGTATCCAGGAGGACAGGGAGATGCTATTATGCTGCCGTTCTGTCCACAGGTTAGCTTGCTATCGCAGTCTGAACCTCCATAGGCTGTGATCTTCAAGGAGGGAATTCCTTGTTAGTAGGGACTGAAGATGGATGTCCAGTTATGATAAAAAAATCTAACTCTGCCGCCACCTCCTGAACTCTTAGCACTTCCTCCATTGGCTGATATATTTACGAGGCCAGATATGGTGGGAGAACAGTAGTCGATAGAGATCGATCCTCCTGATCCGCCTCCACCGCCTTGAATGCCGCCTATTCCATTTGCCAGGAAGACACTGTTGTCGAGTATCAACGAATCGACCTGAACGTTGATGACTCCTCCTCCAGATGATACCTACTTGAGCTCTTTCAGAAAAAATCCACCTCCGCTTCCTGGAAATTTTGGAATTAGTTATCTATCGTATGGAGGGCTGGAAACCAACAAGTTACAGTTTTAAGGCCCGCTGTTGCCTCCATATCCGCCGTGACTAGCTCCAGTACCAGTGCATCCCAACAGCTGATTGAGAACCTCATCGAAGTACCCGCATCCTGGTCCTGTTCCCGAGGAATATCCCAGTCCTGTGCTGTTAAAACTACTATTGGAAGCTTGAAGTATAGTAGTGTAGACAGCAGTCACGCTCACTGCAACCAAAGAATCTGTCACTGTGATTTAATCCTGTGCCAATAGGACAACGCTGTTGACCCCATAGTCCTTGAAGATCCAGTTGTTGTAGGTGTAGTTAAGCAGGGAGAGATTGAAATTGCCGACGAAGTAGATGCTATTGAAGAGGAAGGGAAAGTAAAAATTGGTATCTGAGCAGTATGAGTTGACAGTTGAGGGGGAGCAAAACAACCCGAAATCATCGTCATTGATGATGTTGCTGTCTAGGAGTTAAATATTTTAGGCCTGGAGCCATAACATGGAGGCTGTCACATTGGTACCAACCATCGATATGTTGTTGCTCAGAATCACCACATTAGAGGTCGTTGATAGGCTGTAACCAGAAGAAAAGATAACTGTTGTTGCAGTCAAATAAAATGCCTCGCTTAGCCTATCTCTCCCACTTAACAACACAACCGTATATTCTTCAAGATCCAAACACAACCCGTACTCTTCCAGATCGGTCTTGTTAGTGATCAGAGAAGTGTTGCTTATGGGTGGAAATATGCATGTTTTGCTATTTGGGTCGCAATCTGAGGGTAAATTATCCTAGTTGTAGTAATTAGAGCAGTTCACAGGATCGATTTGCTGTGAATGGACAGAACAGGACAGTGCCAACAGTAGGGTTACTATCAGCATTGGGAAGGAGTAGAAATACTGCTTCATAATGCTACAAATGGTTATAGATATAAGTAATTATTAGTGTGAGGTGGGTGGGTGGTCTACCTGTAAATTGAGCTGTCACATGTAAAATGCAATAAATGATTGAAGCGATCATTGTTAATGTTTTTCGAGATGTTGCTTTAGTTCGGTGAGGTTGGTCTTCAGGTTGGATATTTTCACATGCAACTGATCGTCCTTCCTGTAGTAGGAGTCCACCTTGCAGTAGGGCTCTAGTTCCTCAGGGTTCAATTCCTGCTCGCAATCGATTTAGACCTGGCTGTCGAAACTAGCTAAGAGCAAAGGTACATGTATAGTTTGAGCTTCATACTTGATAGTGTAGAATAATTATATTTAAGGAGTGTTCCTAGTGATATTAATAGCTTATAGTTTAAGCCTAAACTAATTTATTATTGATGGGGTAGCTTCTGCTCTAGGATCCTTTTGAATAGGTGTTGACTTATTATTTGGTTTCAGGGGTAGGATAAACTTAATTTTGAAATAATGGAGTATGAGAAGAGAACATTGAATTGATCGACTTATCAGAAGGTCACCTCTGTCATTATTAATTTTTATTCCGAATTCCGTTTTTTATGAATTGTTCCCTATGGAATAACATCAGGGAAGGTTCCTTTTAAGATGTATTACCCATAATGGATTGGCATAAGTTGATAGGCATGATATTAGAGGCCACTAGAGCCAACTGGATAGACTGTTCAATCACCAAAAGGCTATAAACTCAAAAGGTCCCAATAGAAAAAACAATGGCTGGAGGTAGGTGAATAA
>Ga0100378_1003533_pt1 | contig 14955 bp, 14 predicted proteins | sample CryGeymeta201502_FD_81535 | JGI IMG/M metagenome (GOLD analysis project Ga0100378, IMG submission 81535) | Groundwater microbial communities from Crystal Geyser aquifers in Utah, USA - Crystal Geyser metaG 2015-02 | ecosystem: Environmental > Aquatic > Deep subsurface > Groundwater | place: USA...
AAAATCTCCACAGTTATTTGTGGAGGATTGCCAGACTAGCTCAAGCTATCAAGTTTATGTTAATTGGCGAATACAAGCATACGTTGGATCCTAAGAAACGGCTGTCTTTGCCGTCTAAATGGCGCAAGGAACTTGGGAAAACGCTTGTCGTCACCCGTGGACTTGATAACTGTCTCTTTGTATATCCGCTCAAAGAGTGGCAGAAGATCACTGAAAAAATTGGTCAACTGCCACTCGGTCAGGCGGACACAAGAAGTTTCAATCGATTCTTCTTATCAGGAGCAGTAGAGGTGGAGGTAGATTCAGTTGGACGTATTCTCGTGCCAGACTTCTTGAAAGATTTTGGCGGACTAGACTTAAAAGTAGTACTAGCCGGCATCTATAATCGTATCGAGATTTGGGATGAGAATCGATGGGAGACCTATAAGCGCTCAATCGAAAAGCAAGCTGATCAGTTGGCTGAGAAGCTTGGAGAAATTGGCGTCCTCTAAACTACCAAAAAATGTCTTCACAACACAAAACTGTCTTACTGCATGAAGCGGTAGCAGCGCTAACGCTGTCACCGTCAGATGTTGCCGTAGATGCGACGTTCGGCAGTGGTGGACACGCAAAGGAAATTGCTCGACAACTCGATGCGACTGGAACATATATCGGTATTGATGCGGATGAAACCGCACTCAATCGATCAAGGCTAGATGGTCTTTCTCCACAGATACATTTAGTGCATGACAATTTCAGTAACATCACTAGTATTCTTCGTTCTTTACAGATTGAACACGTAGACGCTATTTTGGCAGATCTAGGGTGGCGTATGGAACAGTTTGCTGATGGCAGTAAAGGGTTCTCGTTTCTCCATGATGGACCGCTACATATGACTTTTGGAAAACCAGAGGATTACTCATTTACTGCAGAAGACATCATCAATGAGTGGGACGAACACGTCATCGCTGACATCCTCTACGGATATTCGGAAGAACGATTCGCGAGACGAATTGCCAAAGCGATAGTTGAACAAAGACGATACTCTCGCATTACATCAACCAAAGAACTTGTCGAAATAGTGGAAGGAGCACTTCCAAAAGTAGCTCGCCACGGCAGAATTCACCCCGCCACCAAGACCTTCCAAGCACTCCGTATTGCGGTTAATGATGAACTCACTGTTCTCGAACGGTTCATCAAAGATGCATTTAGTGCACTACGCCCAGGAGGTCGTCTCGCTATCATTACGTTTCATAGTATTGAAGACCGTGTAGTCAAACACTGTTTTAGAGAATTTAAAGACGCAGCAATGGCTATACTCACTACCAAAAAGCCAATTATACCAAGTGATGAGGAGTGCAAAGAAAATCCCCGCGCCCGCAGCGCAAAGTTACGAGTCATTATTAAAATATAGCGTTTACAAGATAATATATGTTGGGAAATAGTCGCGAAACAATTACGTACTCTAAAGCAACGATTGTCAGTGTTTTTTTACTGCTCTGTACAATTACTGCGTATTTGTATTTTCTAAATATGTCAGTGGTCCAGGTGGTGATGCGAACTGAACAAACACAGCAGCAACGTGATCTTACTATTGAAATTGCCACATTAGAATCTCGGTATATTGCAGTGCAGCACTTAATTACTTCGCGTATTTCAGAAGTAAATAATTTTACTGCCACGACTGGAAAGATATTTGTTGAACGCGATGGAGCACGGTTTGTGTTGCGGGATAACTAGTAGAGTATGAAGCGACAGAAATTGATATTTAGAATACGGCTCCTATCGCTGGTGATAGCATTAGGAGCACTACTATTGATTGGTCGTCTTTACCAGGTACAGGTGGTCAATGCGTCAATGTATCAAGCAAGAGCTGAGAGTCAATACGTCCATACAAAAACTAATTTATATACCCGAGGATCAATTTTTTTTACTGCTAAGGATGGTACAACCCTATCGGCAGCAGCGATTGCTGCGGGATATCTTCTGGCTGCAAATCCTGTACACATGACAGTCCCCGCAGAAGAGTTCTGTGGTATGTTCAGTGAAGTAATAGCAATTGATGTCACCATGTGTGTCGAACGAGTGACCACCGCTGGTCGTACCTATGTAGAACTGTCAAATCAACTCACTAGTGAGCAGGCAAAAACAATTGAAGCAATGAATATCGATGGTGTTCTTTTATATAAAAATCAGTGGCGTAATTATCCAGGGGACTCAATTGCTGCTCGTTCGATTGGTTTTGTTGGCTATACAGATACTGGTACAGAGATTCGTGGAAAATATGGCCTTGAGCGCCAGTATGACAATGTGCTGTACAGAAAACAACAAGTGCAGACCGTTAATTTTTTTGCAGAACTTTTTAGTAACCTTGGTGAAATGATATATCGAAAGGAGGAAGATGGTCGTTCTGGTGATATTGTCACTACACTTGAACCGTCAGTCTCAAGAATGCTTGATATGGTTCTTGAGAAAACTAATGACCAATACAAAAGTAAACTCACTGGTGCAGTGATTATGGATCCACATACGGGAGAAATCATAGCAATGAATGCTGTTCCTAGTTATAACTTAAATGACCGCTCTGGAGCCACCATTGAATATTTTAGAAATCCTCTCGTCGAAGATGTCTATGAATTTGGTTCGACTATAAAAGCTCTTACTGTTGCCGCTGGTCTTGATGCTGGTGCAATTACTTCCGCATCAACTTATTATGATGCTGGTCAGATTGAGCTCGATGGGTCTACGATTAAAAATTATGACGGCCGTGGTCGTGGTACTGTTTCCATGCAAGAAGTACTTAACCAGTCATTAAATACGGGAGTATCGCATATCGTGCAGACGATGGGCAAAGATGCGTTTCGTGAATATTTTTTAAACTACAAACTCGGTAGTGAAACAGGGATAGATCTACCAAATGAAGTACATGGACTTGTGAACAATCTGCAATCGCCACGACAAGTCGAATATGCAACTGCCTCTTTTGGACAAGGAATTGCGATGACACCAATAGAAACTACTCGTGCATTTGCCGTACTAGCTAATGGTGGAGTATTGGTGACGCCACATTTGGTGAAGCGAATTGAATACCATGATGGTGAAAAAAAAGATATCCGATATCCAGAAGGAGAGAGAATAATTAGCGAAGAATCCAGCGAAGAAATCTCCCGTATGCTAGTAACGGTAGTCGATAAAGCCCTAAAAGGTGGTACGGTAGCACTACCACACTACACCATTGGTGCCAAAACTGGTACTGCTCAGATCCCCGATCCTATACATGGTGGGTATTATGGAGATAGGTATCTCCATTCATTTTTTGGTTATTTCCCAGCCTTCGATCCAAAATTTATCATTTTCATGTATACTGTAGAGCCACAGGGGGTGAAGTACGCCTCTGAAACACTGACTGACCCTTTCATGGAAATCACAAAGTTTCTTATCAATTACTACTCGATACAACCTGATCGCTAATTTATGAAAGCCTCATTTCGATTGATTGTTACAGTGATTCTTATTGCTGAAGCATCTTTGTTGTTGCGCCGACACAAGCCTCGTATTATTGCGGTCTCAGGAAGCGTAGGAAAGACGACAACCAAAGATGCGATTTTTGCCGCTATAAAAAACAATGTATACGCACGAAAAAGCGACAAAAGTTTTAATTCTGAAATTGGAGTACCGCTCACTGTGCTTGGACTACCAAATGCTTGGAATAATCCATTTTTTTGGTTTCGAAACCTTGTTGAAGGGTTCTTCCTAGCCTGTTTTTCTCGCTCGTACCCAGAAGTCCTGATTCTCGAAACCGGTATAGATAGACCTGGAGATATGGAAAAATTAGCCCACTGGCTAAAACCTGATATCGTCGTTCTTACTCGTTTACCTGAAGTGCCAGTACACGTTGAGTATTTCCCATCACCGACAGCAGTAATCGATGAAAAGATGAAAATTGTACAAGCATTGCAACCGGATGGTGTTTTTATTTACAATAGTGATGACATTTTAATAGAAGGGCGTCTACCAGAGATACTACAACGAAAAATTGGGTTTGGGCGGTACCGCGAAACAGATTTTACAATTCGTACCGACAGTACCGTATATGAAGACGATCAGCCAGCCGGCACTCGTTGTACTCTTCAACACTTTGGAAATTCTTACGATATTTCTGTGGAAGGTGTAGTGGGCACGCAGCTGGCGTATGCTTGTGGGGCTGCCGTTGCAGTTGCAGATGAACTCAGTGTACCAATAGATGCTGCTGTTGCTTCATTAAAAGAGTTACATACTGCAAGTGGTCGGATGCGTTTAATCAAGGGGGTAAAATCGACTCTAATCATAGATGATACATATAATGCTTCGCCAGTTGCGGTCGAACAGGCGCTTAATACACTACGTGAAATCAAACATACGACCCGAAAAATAACTGTTTTGGGAGATATGTTAGAGCTTGGTAAATTTTCAACTGAAGAGCATCGACGCATTGGCGCGCTAATCCCTGAAGTGGCTGGAGTGCTTCTTACCGTTGGTGTCCGAGCGCGTGCTATCGCTGAAGGTGCCCTTGCTGCCGGAATGAGTGAAAAAAATATCTTTCAATATGATGATGCACAAAAAGCCGGGAGAGAACTCCAATCAATATTGCAACCTGGTGATATAGTGCTAGTCAAGGCATCACAAGGTATTAGAGCAGAGAGAATAGTGGAAGAAATAATGTCAGAACCACTGCAAGCCGAAGAGTTACTCGTTCGGCAAGAAAAAGACTGGCGAGATATTGCATAAATTAAAAGCATCCTATATAAAATAAATATGAAAAAGAATATAAATTTTTTTGGCAGTGTACTAGTACTTTCTCTCATCATGAGTGTCGTACCCATTACTGCATCAGCTGAGACACTTGCGTATCAACCACAAACACAAGCCGAAAAAGTGGCGTACATATATGGAAGAATTGCCCAGCTTCTTCAAATTAAACAATTTATTGATAAAGGAAAAACATGGGAGGAAGCAACTGCGCTATCACAAGTCGATTATGTGACCATGAGTACACATAAGGCGATTGATAGTACAGCAACCACTGCTGTCCTAAGAGGGGAAGTGAATATTTATGGAAAAGCAACAGCTTCAGCTTGGTTTGAGTACGGAACTGATAAAGATTTTCTAGATCAACGAACCAATCAGGTATCGATACGGAGTGTCTATGATCGTGCTGTTCGGGTATCAGTGCGCTCACTTAAGCCTGACCAACGGTATTATTTTAGGATGGCGACTACTGATAATAATAAAATAGTGACATACGGAGATGTTTATTCATTTTCTACTGATGAATTAGTGAAATAAAGAATTATGTTAGATATAAAAAGAAAAGCACCAGCCTTTCACTTAAAAGATGAGACAGGCACAGTACGTAGACTTTCTGATTACAGTGGCTCTTGGGTAATTATTTATTTTTACCCCAAAGATGACACACCAGGCTGTACAAAAGAAGCTTGCACAATTGCTGAGATCTATGATGAATTTGCTTCACTCGGGGTGACAGTACTCGGTGTGAGTAAAGATTCATCAGAATCGCACGCTCAGTTTAAAGAAAAGTATCATCTGCCATTTACACTTTTGTCTGACGAATCGACAAAGATGATTCAAGCATACGGTGCTTGGCAAGAACATTCGATGTATGGGAAGAAGTTCATGGGAACTGCTCGAATTACTTACGTTGTGGATCCGAAAGGGAAAATAGTTGCGGTGTATCCAAAAGTAAGTCCTGCAAGTCACGCACTGCAGCTGCTCAAAGATCTTAAAACGATACAAGGCACATAAAGTTAATTTTGTACGGCAGTACCTGAGATACAGGAATGACAGAGATATGTATCTGTTTTGGTACGTTCATAGACTTTGTCAAAGGTGTCTATAATTCTTTTTCACAGTTTTTGTGGTAAAGGCTGACACCTTTTTTGATTTGTAGTGTAAAATATCTAAGTATATGGATTCCAATAATAGAAAAGTAATCATCCTTGCCGTTGTGGCAGTCGTTGTCCTAGTAGCAGTTTTTATTTTTACCCTTAACCAACTGCTCAATCCAAGTGAACCGTCAGGAGAAAATGTAACTGCATTTCCAGAGAGCGGTGATAGAACAGATATTCCACCACCAATTACTGATGAATTTTCTGAAGAATACGTACCGACTACTTTCCCTGAAGAAGTGGTACCTGAGCAGCCTGATTTCTCTGCCGAATTGGCAGCAAATGAATCTGATTGGCGGGAACCAATCATTGCGTATAGTGAACAACCTACTGCAGGAACTGATGGCGTAACAAGTATAGACACTACTTCAATTAGTGTCAGATCTTCGTCTAGCGTGGATGATTTTATCGCAAGTGGCGGACTAGACTACTCTAAATATGAATCAATGTACCCAGCGTCATTTGATATGGGTAATGGACGCGTTGTCACATTTGAAGACCTTAAAAACCCAGCGTCATTTGCTCAAGCAGTTAATCCTTACCCATCATTAGTAGATGATTTTGCTAATGCAAAATTGTGTGGGACTGTAAAAGTTCCACAGACAGAATCAGGTCAAGCTAAGTTTTATAATGACTTGCCAAAGTACATAGAGGTAATTTGTCTAGGTGAAGCAGTTGCAAACAAATGTTCTCCTGCGATTACAGAAGTGATTGGACCTGAAGGTATTCCTTTTTGGGTATATGTAGGAGAGAGAACTGATGGAGTCTGTGGTGTTGGTACTACAGTGGTGCCAAAATATGTTTCTCTTTGTAATCTAGCGTCTGTATTAAATACAAACACCGATAACTCGTACACGTTCAATCAATGGATTTCTTCTTTCAAAAGCGAACCTGGAAAGACATTTGCAAAGATATTTACGTCAGAGAGCAGATCAATATCTGGTTCAGACTGTGTTACTACTCAAGTCAAATAGAAATACTTTCAGGTCAAGTTGAGATAAAAAATTGTGAACTAAACTAGCACAATTTTCTCGTACGCCGCCAAAAACTTTTTGCTTACGCAACGGACTTTTCTCAGAGGTGATTTTATGGTACTTGATCATGACTCCGAATCAAAGAAGCACCAATGTGGTAGACTTATATATAGTATGGATAAAAAGATTACTGTTTTCACTGATGGTGCTGCGAAAGGAAATCCTGGAAGGGGAGGGTTTGGTGTGGTTATTGCAAATGGTGACTCACTCATTGAGCTTGGAGGCTATAAAGAACGTACGACAAATAACGAAATGGAGTTAACAGCAGTGGTGAAGGCATTACAAACGGTGGTTAATATTAATAAAAAACAACCAGTCGCTATTTACACAGATTCAAAGTATGTTGTAGAGGGCGCAAAAGGATGGATTTTTGGTTGGGCGAAGAACGGCTGGAAGACTAAAGCTGAAACTGGTGTTTTAAACAAAGAGTTATGGCAGACACTCTTACCACTACTTACTACTGTAAAAATCGAATGGCACAAGGTACCAGGGCACGTTGGCATAATTGGCAATGAACGTGCTGATGCTATCGCTTCTGGTTTTGCCGAAAAGGGTACGGTACCTCTTTTTAATGGTCCTCGCAAAGAATATGGACTAGAAATCAGTGATACCTCATTTGATGAGGAAAAAGCAAAAGAAAGAAGCGCTGCTCGCAAGCGGCAGGCACAAAAAGCGTATTCATATGTTAGTAAGGTAGATGGAATAATACAGACCCATAAAACTTGGGACGAATGTGAAGAAAGAGTCAAAGGAAAAAAGGGTACAAAATTTAAGAAATCATTAGATAAAGGTAATGAGGAAGAGATTATCAAAGAGTTTAAAAATAAATAGTGTACCAAAATATTTTATTGATCTGAATCAATGTAATGGTGTTAGAAACATTTTGTAGTTTTCTTCGAGTGCAAGATATTTTATGTGTAGTTGATTTATTTATTAATAATAAAAAACTGCCTTACCGTAGCAAGAAGGTTTCTTTGTTACAGTAAGCAGTCAGGCAAATCTACCCAAGAATATTCTGATCAATCCATCCTGGATTAAAATCCTCGTGATAATCCAGATACACCATGACATAGTTCCTTTTGACAGATAAGTATTGTCGAACTATTTTTTCGTAAAACCAGTTTAGGTACACATCTTCGTCCTTGTACCAGTGAATGATTTTCTAGTGGTTCTTGTCGTCTTAATCCTAATTATGTGTAAATCACGTGATTGACTATCTGAATTACATATACGTAGCTTGATTTTACTGAAAAATAGAGTAACATATTATCTATCACGTCAACTTTTGTGGTGACCGTGGGATTACTATCTCAACTAATGCAGCCTTTTTTAAAATTATCATGAATACAAACAAATTTTTGAAGCGACAAATCTCCTTGCAATTCCTTATTGTAGCAACCATAGTTTCCTTATTATTGAGCGCCTTTCCGGCGGCTTTTTTTGTTGCGGAGGCAGCAACTGATCTCTATACAGACCCATCTGCAACAGTTGAAACAACAGTCCCCTACGCTAGTGGTGCGATCAATGCAGTGAATTTTAGCAATCTCAGCGTGAGTTTTTCTTCTGACTCAACTAAACTTGATGGTTCTGGTGATAGCTTCAGTTACGGTTGGAGAGCCGTCGGTGGTTCAAATGTTGAGCTCGCGACAGTCACTGGTCTTGTAGGAGAGACGCTAGCAGAAGTACAGACACTTGGACCGGTCAGTCTTCCTATTGAAGCTCAAATATCAAACTTAGAAATCTACATTGAGGTAGTAGCAAATCCTGGCGGGAATAGTGACCAAGTTTTAATTACAGACTTGAAAGTTTCTGGAGACCCAATCCAGGAGGTGTGTACATCTCAGACAAACGTCGTTGGTCCAACAGATATTAAAGTAGTTGAGACCGGCGAATACTTTAATTCAATTGAGGATGCCTCAGCTGATTGTGATACACCAGCTGGCTATACAATTGAACAGCCAAAAAAAATTTCGGTCCCAGTACCTGCTGATGCCACCATCATAGCGACGAAGATTGTGTGTGACGACGAAATGCTGTTGCCTAACGACGGCTACACTACCGTTACTAATACTACCGCAGCTGACTTCCTTGCTTCTACCCCGGAGCGTACAGCAGGTTGTCATTTACAAGCTGATTGGAGCTTTGAGTGGGCACTCAACAGCCAAGATGTGCAGGTTGATAATGCTGGTGCGCAAGGTGCGCCATGGACTTCTTCCGACCTGACTAATACCCTTGGTGTTGTCACCATGGTGATTCCTGGAAGTGAATTAAATGTAAACAAGACGGTGTCAGTGCGTGAAGTCATGAAAGCTAATTATTTACCTTTCACTGGACGAACTAATGTCTCCAATATTACCGCTGAATTGTACTGTACCGGTGATGCTAAAAACTACGACAATCTTGAATGGATTCCGGGTGTTAGTGCTGGTGGTACCTACCACTGCGTGGCATGGAATGTACAACTTCCACCACCAACTGCCGACGTAACCATGTGTAAGACTGATGATAAGGGAGCACCGCTTCCAAATTGGCAGCTTTCACTACTTGGTACAAAAGTGGCTGATATTTTAGTCAATCCAACCGGAGCGACGTTTACTCTACCAGCAGTAGCAGTAGGCAACTATGCAGTAAAGGCAAGTGGTACGTATGTGTATCGAAATCCAAGCTTACTGGCTGATGCTACATTTTCAAATAGACTACCGGCTGATTCGGGGTACAGCACCCTCACCTATTTACCATGGAAAAATTCTACCGAATATGCACCTAACAACTATCTAGGATTGCAAGTGAATGGGACATTGCCGTGGGGTTCAGTATTTAACCCGGCGCATGTGTACTATAGCACTTTAAGCCAAACTGCAGTTTCCGATATAGACTTCAAGATTACAGATACATTTTACGGGGATAATGTAGGCGCAATTCTTGCAGAATTGTACAAAGGATATACTGGGGTAACTGGCAAAGATGGCTGTGTTGTCTTTACTGATGTTCCGTATGGCACATACACTGCCGAAGAGCTTTTGCAGACGAACTGGCAACCAGTCAGTGGTTTGGGAGACGTCGTAGTAGATGTACCAATAATGACTCATACGGTGGTCAACAAAGACATTAGCCGGATACCGGTCGCTACAATTGTAGCGGAGAAAGTTGTCTGTACTACCGAAAGTGCATTGCCAAACTGGAACAAAAATCCTGGTGGCGCACCGAAGATAGTAGCAGCTACAGCCGCTGATTGGGTAGAGCAGAGTGATGGTGCTTGCCGTTTGGTACCAGACTGGCAATTTGAATGGGCTCTTCCACAAGTTAGTAATCCTGGTGACACCCTAGTTGGTCAAGGGGGGACTGGCTGGACTACATTTGGTCCAACCGATGCTACCGGAGAAACAGAAGTGACGCTCACGGCTGAACAAATTGCGAAAAAACCATATGTCTGGATCCGTGAAGTACTGAAGGATGGCTACCTTGGCTTTAGTCACGCTGCAAAACCAAACAACTCAAACGATGTTACTGCCGAAATGTACTGTCACACTGATGGTGTAAATTATGACAATTACGACCGTGTTGACGGCATCCAAGTCGATACAACATACCACTGTGTTGCTTTCAACTATGAGCTACCAAAGCCAGTAGAACAGTGTGAACTGACTATGTATTCAGACGAAGAAACGGTCGTGGTAGAACGTAATGGTTACGCGGTGCCAACGTATAATCAAAATAACGCTTGGTCAGCCTCTATTCCAGGAGCAACCTGGATTTGGGATAGCTATAAAGCTACCGAGATAAAAAATTCTGAATCAGAAACATTCACCTTTAACGAAAGTTTCACCGTGTACAACCCAACCTTTGCTAACCTTGATATCGCTGCTGACAATGACTATGAATTTAGTGTCAATGGTGTCGTAAAAGTGCCGTTTAGCGGAAGTAGCCACTTTAGTTCACTCTCCAAAGATGAAATCGACATACTTCCATTTCTTTCTAATGGTTACAACGAGATCACAATTAAAGTAAAGAATTTTGGAGCTACTGGCAGTAACTATGCTAAGAATCCCGCTGGTCTACTCTACAAGCTAGTGGTAAAAGGGGATAAAGAGGAAGTGTGTGAAATAACCACCGCGCCAGTTGCACCAGCCTCTCTCACTATCACCAATCCAGTCCTTGATGGTGATGTAGTCCCTCGAGTTACAGACTTTGATTTTAAGGCTACCTACAGTGACGACGATGACCAGGTTGACACAATTCAATGGGCAATCCGCGCTAGCACTTGTGAAGCAGGAGTCGGTACTATTGCCGGAAACGTTGATGGCTTTACTAACGCCTCCACGTTCGTTGGTAGTCAGTTTAGTGCCATTCTCGATACTATTAGTTGGGCTGCTGGCGACTATTGTTTTGTCATTAATCCGATAGAACAGTCTGGTGAGGCGGACTTACGCGCTACTCGATTATTCACCATTGCACCGACCGAACCAACTGAAATCGATCTTTGTCCAAATACGGAAGTCATGGACATTGTGATTCCAGTGGGATATGAAAAAGTCGGTGACAGCGATGAATGTACCTCGATTCCAACGATTACTACTCCGGATAAAACTAACCTACGTACAAGTAGTAATTCCGGTACAAAGACAAAGAAATTTGCTCCGGCATCACTACGAAGTGTCTTGGGTGCTTCCACGTCCAAATTACAATGTGGTATGTATTTAAAAGCATACACAAAAATGGGAGCAACAAATGATACCTGGGAAGTGAAAAAATTGCAGTGGTTCCTCAATGGGCAAGGACTCTTCATCCCAGTCACTGGTACTTTTGATGCTGCTACCGATCAGGCTGTCCGAGATTTCCAATTGAAATACCAATCAGAAATTCTTACTCCTTGGTTTACTGCTGGCATTGTGCCACACCAAAACCCAACTGGATGGATGTACCAATTAACTCGCTGGAAGATAAATAATATTGTGTGTCCAGGTAGTGAAGCGTTTCCAGTACTGGATTAAAAGTTACAGATATCCTTTAATTTAGGAGATAAAAAGAAAAACCACCGCATAATAAGCGGTGGTTTGTGTGTACTTACGCTCAGTTCAAATGAAACTCTGTGTATACTCACTTTAATTCTTGAGCAATAGTTTTCACTACTGAAGTAATAATTTTTCTAGTTCTTTCTCTATTCAGTACTTCACGAAACACCGCAGTCGTCTCTATTGGACTAGTTAAAGATGAATTTATCTGTGCCAGACGATCAACTAAATCATTTGTAAATACCTCTTCTAGTGCTCCTTTTACTTCTTCCTCCAAAAAACTTCTTCCCTCTACATAAAGCCTAATCAGCGCTTGCCATACTACTTCTGGTGGAACGCCTGATTCTTCAGAAATGGTATCTCGCAGACTGCGTACAAAAAGTCTTGCCAGTGGATACGCTTCTCTAAAATCCATATTTTTTTCTGGATCGATTGGACTCATTGGCTCTCTTCGCAAATACTCAGTGTAGATTTGAGAAGCAAACTCATCTACCATCCCTTCGTTAAACCAGCGAAATTTTTCTCTTGGGTCTTTTACACTGAAGGAAGTTGGCTTAGAAATCTCTAAGAAGCCGCTTTGCGCTGTCTTCCATCTTTCTTGTAAAAAACCAAGGAGAGCATCTTCGTCGTGAACTGAATCTTTGGTCCCACCAAACGCGTGTACTTGTTCGTGTATAAGTACTGACAGAACACGTGCAGCTTTGTCACTTTTTGTATCAATTTTAAATGCTAAGGATAATCCTTTTTCATTCAAATTAATTTCTTTTGTCTCAAGACTGTAATTACCAGTAGTAAACGCTGAGGATTTGGTATTTTTAATGTTTGCTATCTCAAGAAAATTAATTTTTTCAATGGCAATACCACAATGAACTGCGAATTCGGCAAATAATGCATTAAGAGAATCAGTATTAACTTGCTCTAGTATCTTTTTTATTTCTGGATCAGTAAATGATTCATGTGCTTGATTTTTTGTAAAAGACTCCATACGTATGTACAGATGATAGCATTTTTCTATGAAGTACCATTTGAAAGTACTATAACTATAAACGTCATCATATTTTACCAGATTTACAATTTAACTTATTCGATGCATAATGAAAACGGAGTTTCAACCATGTTACAAGGAGAATGAAATGGTACCTTTAATCGATACAGCACGGACACAAAAAGAAGAATTAAAAGAATGGGTGCGTTTTATGCACGGCACGGGTGTAAATGACGTCTTGTCAAAAAGTGATTTCCTACGTGATTCATTTGAAGCGCTTGCTTCACTGGTTCATCACAACAAGCATAATTCTCTGATACAAGATGCGGTACGTCAGTATCCAGATTTAATTCCGCGGGGATTCACCATACTGTCAGTGCTGCATGGTGTGTACACCACCGAACCAACCAAAAAAGCAGTAATGAGGGATTTTGTAAATCTACTTGATGAAGATTTGATTGAAAAGGAGCTCATGGTTTGTACATATGCCAGAAGCAATAAAACTGGTGCGTTTTTTCCACAACTGGTCCATGTACTTGACACGATTCGTGATATTTACGATGCGGAATATTTCAGTCTGCAAGTATTACCACCAACTTCGCATCAAGCGTACGTGCTTTATGTTCTCAATTGTGCCGATTTGCTTTGCAAAAAAGTGAGCAAAGAAGAAATATTTGGGAATTTAGCGGTTTGTCATGCCAGATTAAACAAGGTAATTGATCTGTCTACGCGCCACGAGTAGAAAATACGAAACAACCCCTCACAAGAAACATTTGTCTTCTGGTGAGGGGGTTTTATAAAAAATAGAGATATTTTTAAGGACCATTACCTACTACCACTAAAAATTTTAATCAAACCACTGATAAGAAGTAGTGAAATAATTATGTATGGAAAGAAGCAAACAAGAACAAAAAATATATAAATGAAGTATACTTTTTATCATCTTGATTCTCCAAACATGAATGACAATAATACCTACAATTCTTGATTCTTATACCAGAATTTAAAATATGAGATTAAATTTTACTCATTTAAATCGTCACTGAAGCATTGTAGAAATAGATTTTGAACGTGATGCGCCAACTACAAAGCCGGTTTACGAAGGACTGACCTTCGTGTGGATGCGTGTGCCTGATGGTTACCGCCGTAGTACGAATCCAATGCGTGATGCATCATTTCCGCCACGACTGGCAAATCATTAGGCATTACCCACTTGACCTCCATCATAAGGAACTCCTTTGTTGATTGTTGCAGGAAACGAGACATTCCTTGAGCAATAAAAGGTTGACGTACCCGCGATGGATGCGCTCTGTACAATATTGTAATTTCGTGTTTTAGCCAATCAATTCAAGGCGTACTCCTACTACACCGTATTTTTGTTCATCCTCTTCAGAATAAAAAGACTTTATCTGAGTTAAAAGGAAAGAGCGACTTTCTTCACCAAATAATGATGGGTCATGGTCAGCAAAAAGTTCTCTGAAAGTTTGATAACGAAGAAGTCCTTTTACCATTGTAGTGACAGTATTCTCAGGCTTACCGTTTTCACTAAAAACTACTTGGTCGCCGATAGAAATTTGCTGACGTTTTTCATCATAAAGACGAGACTCAATAACTTTCTTACCAGAGGCAATCCTGTTGTATGGATCCGACGCTAGTTCCATTTGGTGTCGCATAAAAATGAATTATTTAGATTTATTTATACCATAATTAATGTTATTTACATTAATGCATATAATTTTGTCTGCTAAGCCCTATAAGCGAGTATGTGACGTATTTCAAACCCTGCATAGTTATGCAGGGTTTACGAAGGACTGACCTTCGTGTGGATGAGATATTATAAGTATAAATTGCTACCATTTCAGTAAATTAATACTGAATTTTGTTTTATTTGGTGAAGAAATACTAACCCTAGCTCGAACTTACTTTGAACAACGTGAGCAATGATCGCGTGCTTCGCACGCGCCGAGCGCGTGGTGGCTTTGTGCTTCTGCGTACGCATT
>Ga0100378_1003536_pt1 | contig 14951 bp, 7 predicted proteins | sample CryGeymeta201502_FD_81535 | JGI IMG/M metagenome (GOLD analysis project Ga0100378, IMG submission 81535) | Groundwater microbial communities from Crystal Geyser aquifers in Utah, USA - Crystal Geyser metaG 2015-02 | ecosystem: Environmental > Aquatic > Deep subsurface > Groundwater | place: USA...
AGACTTGGATATATGAATCAAGGGGACCAAATTAAGCCCAGGTGGACTGCCATAGGACTCAGGAGTTAGGTCTTACTCTATTAGGTCGTGTGCCTATGCATGCTTCCTATACACACTAGTCTCTAGTCCAGTAGTCCAGTCTATCCATAATATTAATATTTACTCTAATATTCATGTAGTCTCCACACTAGCTTTTTACGCAAGTATTATTATTTCGTACGGTACGATTGATAGGCTTCGAAGAAGAAAAAATTATGTTCGTCATGACAAAATAAAGAGGTAGAGTAGAATACCGGTAGTGGGCCCAGTATCAATCTTAGAGTTTGTTTTGACGTTTGAACCCCAATTCAAACTCTTTTTCAAAAACCATTTTTCCCGAAAAATAATAAACTCATACTCATTGCGTACACATTAAATAACTAAAATAAACAACCAACCAGCCAACCAACCGAGTATCAAGGCATGGACAGCAAAAATATACAAACGGCGCCGCCCTCTGCAGTGGAAGTGTGCGGGCTTGTCATTTCCGACCATTTTGTTGCCAATATGAAGCGTGAGATCTTACTTGTGGCAGAGGAAAAGGACGAAATGACATTCAACGGCACCAATGGTGGTGAAGCCTCCACACCGAAACAATTTCGGGTAAAGTTGCACGCCGAAGATTATAAAGGAGTTTCCATGTGGATGACCATCAAGAAAGCACGACAATTGATTTGTACAGGAGTGAGAATAAATGTTCAGGGATTTCTAGAAGATAACAAGGTATCTGCATATTTATCGACATCGACTGACAGGTCCAATAAGTGTGACCAAGTATCACAAGATAACCAGATATCGATCAATACTCGGGCTAACGCGATAAAAGTAATTCACGCAACTTCAATCCAGGTTGTATGTGCTCCCCCCACGAATACCTACCTTTCAACTTTGTTATCGTTTTCGTTGGAAAATCTCCATAGACTTTTTCCTGGCCCGATGAGGAATCCCAGTAGCGATGCACATTCTTGTCCGCGAGTACTACCGCCAGGTGTGCTGAAAGCCTGTTGCGCAGCTTCAATAACGCCAGCGCACGTAGAAAATGTGGCGGGATATTGTCGCGGCGAAGTACAAGCAGGTCGCGCCAGTAAACTGTGGAAAGCTCCGCTTATACAAGAGCTGGTGCAAGAGTTAAAAGATTACCAGGAAGCACATGGAATGCTTACTATCTACTGTGAAGACAGTCGAAAACACGGACAACTTCCTCGGGTATCCAAAAGGACGTCGAAGTCTCTAGACCGACTAGAGCGGAGGTGGGCGAATCAAGAGCGAGATGGCGACATCGGCGATTTCGTCTTTGATCTGCCTACTCATTCCTATCGTACCGAAAGAAAGGTTAACAAAAAAGGAAGCTCGTTTTTGTCTACTGGAACCAGACTGTCATCTACTATTTCACAGGATCAAGAACCACACGCAACAATGAAAACCATCATTGAGCACGACCAAAATCTTCCCGACCAACAAGATGAACGGAGGCGTCTCTATATTGACCGGCGAAAACGACCCCAAGTCCGCTGTATGCTTCAATTCATTGACCAACTCTTGTCCAAACAAACCTATGGCAGCAGCAGCAGCGAAAAGAATGATCGATGTTTACAATTGATGGAAATCGGAGGTGGTCGGGGATATCTGGCGAACGAAGTTTCCGCCTTTTACAAGCCACATCAACCAACGGATCCCGCTACCAGTATTGTTCGCTCATCATGTCATGTCCATGTTACAGTGGTGGATAACAACGAAAGATCCCTCAATGCTGGCAAAGTACAAGCAGAACAAGCTGGTTTGTTAGATCGCATGTCGTTTGTTTTGTGTGATCTAGGTGACGAAGATCAAGTGTCGAAAGTACTTGGCGATAAAGCGACTGCTCCCCTGGATCTTGTTTTTGGGCTTCACTGTTGTGGCGGATTGGCCGAAGCCGCCGTAGAATTTGCCCTTCAAAAACAGGCTAGCTTTTGTATTTCCACGTGTTGTTTTCGCTCCATACCTCAATTGGCCAGTTTAACGCGCACCGCGGTGGAGGTTTGGGCGGAACAAGAAGCTATTGAGAATGCTGGTAGCGATGGTACGCAAGAAGAAAACAAAAATGAGCTTCAGCGCCAACTTGTACAAACGAAACGGCAAGAAATGAACGAAGATATCGCTAGGGTAGCAGCATTGGCTGTCAACGTTGGAGCCAGAGGACTGCACCGCGGTGTTCGAGTTTGCAATGCTATGCGCTTGTTTTCTGCACAAGTTCGGTTTGCATCGGTGTGTCACGACAAGACACTCAAAGTTTGGCAAGAATCCTTTCCAGTTGAATATTCGGTTCAGAATCGGGTTTTGATGGGGTTGGTGCAACCAAAACGACGAGACGATTAGATGCGTACTATTTTGTATATCCGCAACTAGTTACTCGAGTGAGTGCTATGCAAGTTCGATGCTACTACTCGTACTACTTGCTACTGGAGTAAGTGTTTGGTACTCCGACTCAAGAAGTAGACGCACTACAGCACTGAGTAGTTACGAGTAGCTACTACTCCCTAGCTAGTACTAGAGTAGTAGTAGTACTACTTCTCACCTCTCTTGCTTGCCCTTCTGAGCACATCCTGATCAATTTGTTCGAAACTGGAAACAACGACAACACAAAAGCATTTCCAACACGATGACTATTCCGAACTGCAAACGAAATTCTTATAATCTCGCCGAGGCGACATTTAAAACCAATAATACGACGAAAATACCTGCGCTGGCGCCTACTTTTGAGACTAACAATCCCCCCAAGTATTCTATAAGCTGGCAAGAATCGTTCGTCCTTCTGGAAGCCTACCAATGCCAGCATGGTGATTGCAATGTTCCAAGCCATCACAACAGCAGAGACCTATCCTTGGGACATTGGGTAGCTAATCAGCGGAGAAACGCCAATATATTGTCGTTGGACCAGCGAGCTTTACTGAACGGCATTGGACTTGCATGGTGTTTGACGCACAAAGGAGCCTGGAACGAAAAATTTGCTCGGCTTCAAGCTTATCATAAGCAACACGGCAACTGTGTGATTTCACCAAGCTTTTCAGGTGGAACTGATTTATGCCATTGGACTCGCAAACAGCGACAGCTCTACGCCGAGGGTCGCATCGCGCACGATCGTTTTGAACGACTTCAGTCGCTAGGATTTGTTTGGCCGGTCAAAAGCAGAGGTCACACTCAGTTCGACGAGAAATGGATGAAAAAATACGAACGATTGGTGGCGTATAAAAAGAAATTTGGAACGTGTGCTGTCCCATTTCAGTACAAAGAGGACAAATCACTAGGACGATGGGTCCACGGGCAGCGAACTCAAGACGTCCGTGGCTTTTTGCGACCCGATCGCAAGAAGCTACTAAATCAGTTGGAGTTTCTTTGCCGGATAAATACGCGGATCAATGTAGTGGCCGATCGCGTTCGTCCCAATTCGTCGGTAAATAAAGGCAAAGACAGCATTGTCCAAAGAGACGACAATGACAACAAAAAACAAAGGAAAGCTACCAAGAGCAACCCTGAATACAAATGCATGCACGGAAATGTCGCGGTTCTGCCGTCTAGCGCCAATTTGGCTTCTTGGTTGGACGTCCAAAAGAAATTGGCCCGAGATGGAAAGTTGCCGGCAACTCGAGCTGCACCATTGCGCTTATTGGGTGTAGTTTTCAACGGCGAAGACCAATTGTGGGTAGAACACTTTCAGCGCTTGGTCGAATTCCAATACAAGCATGGTCACTGCTGGGTATCGACAATGGAAGATGCGGAATTGGCTGCATGGATGTCTACCCAACGGTTTCAGCAGCAACAAGGCACGTTGTTACAAGATCGTCAAGTTCGACTCGTGGCTGTTGAATTTCACTTCGACGCCAATTCTGTTATGACGACAACAGCCACTGCGGCTTTCGTGCTGGTGTCCGCAGATGATGCCACTCTTGACAAGCAACAGCCATTAAAGGGTGCAGTAGATGGTAGCGAAGAACAGGAATATTTGCGCACAATAAACGGAGGCATCTTTTCAGCCGCTAATCTCTGGTGCGCTTAGAAACCCGTGCCTGATTAATAACGACAGCATATTCTCCACAAGCTATTCGACGACAGTACGTAAGAAGATCAAGCATACATCAACAATCTTGGAAAAATAATTTACAAGAACTGTACTTTTGTAAGGGCGATTCAGTCCTCATATAACGCGGTATTAGCTAGAACACGGTCTTCTTGGGAGAGTCGTCGCCCTCTGATTCACTGGCCGTAGCGCAATCATCGCTTCCAATTGGATTGGCTACCTTCGCTGGTGCACCAGCAACTGCTTTCTTTTGTTTTTTGTTTCTCGAAGTGAATGGTTTGGCCATTGCCGCGGCAAGCTGTCGCTTTTTAGCTTTGAGGATATGTTTGGGTTCTGGTTTGGGTAGGTTGATGGGCGAGGAGTCCCAAGAAAACCCATTCACTTCAAATAATTTGCTTTTACGTTCATCTGATAGCTGTCCCTTCTTGTAGAGGTATCGCTGACAAATAACCCAGTGGGCCAAGCATGGATCCGACAATGTGTAGATACTGGTGTATCCGACGGTCAAGAGCGCTTGGTAATTTTTATCCCAAAGGGCTTGTTCACCAGCTGTGCAAAATCCAATCGCCGCAAAGCGCTGGGCTGACATTTCATCCATCTCGCCAGCCAGTACGAGTTGCTTCTGCTCCTGTGCCCACACACCCAATTCGGCATTGAGCCCTGTGGTTGGTACGTCAAAGCTGTTGTGTTCATTGTTGTATTCCACAAGTTGACGAAATTTGTAGGCCCATTTGGCTTGATCGTCGGCATCCTCTTGGAGTTTCAGTTCCCCTTTTCGCGAGTATACCTTCCACACAAAACCAAGATTAGTAAGAATGTCTTTCCGGTCCTGACGTAATAACCCGCGCATGTTTTGGCTGTGCATCGATATTGAAATAATGAATGAGTTATTGTGAGATGCAAGTGGTGTTTGTCATAGGGCATACAGTATGACACTGCTGTTTGGGTATCCAACATACCATCGCTGCTCGTTGACCCATCTACCGAGACTCTTATCGGCAGCATATTGAAAGGGAACCAGCGTATGACCGTGCTCTAACAGGAATTGTATCAATCGTTCCAATTGTTCCCACCACTTCTTGTCTTCACGAGCTGTGGACTTTCGTTTGATGAATTTATTGATGCGGTAGACAAATCCTACAGTGTTCAAGAGCTGCTGACGCTCCTTAGAGAGACGGCCTTGTGTAAATTTTTGCCTTTGTTTGGCCGTCCATTCACTACAAAGATTGGAAAAATAGAAACGTAAAAACAATAAGGATAAACGTTGTATAGGTAATTTGAAAAGAGAAAAGACAATAAACATACCCTAATTCCATATCCTCTTTGTAACTGGTTGGGACACAACTATTTCCGTGCTTGGCAAAGTACGCTTTTAGGCGAAGAAACTTTTCCATCCACACTCGATCTTGGGACGATTCCCAAGTAAAGCCAATGGCTTCCAACTTTTTTATCTGTAGTGGTAGTAGATTGGACTTGTCTTTGCGCTGACGGGCTGTCCAAGTCCCCAACGAGCTATCCCCCTCGTATCTATAGGGAACGTGACAGTTGCCATATTGTTCCTTGTATTTGCACAGGGATTGATATCCTCGTTCCCAAGCATGACCGATCAAATACTGTTCGTTGTGTTTGAGTGTCGTTAAATTGTTATTGTTGGTGGTAGTGCTAATACTAGTGGTGGGCTGAGAAGTCGGGACGTCGACGAGAGGCGGCTGCTGATTGTTGGCAGCGCCAGTAAAACCTAATGTTGGTTTGATAGTGGCACCCTTGTCTTGATGGTTGGTAGCTGTAGTCAAAACATTCCTGCTTGGAAGTTTGGCGGTGGTTTTGGTGAATTTAAAAGAGGTGGTGCGTCTGGTAGAAGTGTCAGCTCCCTGGTTCTCTTTCTGCTGCTCGGCAGAGGAGGACATTGAGACCAAGATTTGTCCGACCTCCTGAACATGCTCCCTTTCCGGTATATTTGCCATGTTATTCACTCCAAAGTACCTTACTAATTCTTGTATCAGTATTTAATACCGAGTTCTCTGATGTTGCTATTATTACAATAATAATATTATTATTTGCAGTATTATTACTCCGAGTAATATTATTTCTGCTTGGATTAGACTCCTTCTATGATGCCGTTAGTTTTGGTTTGGTTGTTTTTTGATCTCTGCGCCATCGTACTTCCATAATGAAAAGGCCTTAAATAAATTTAAACTTGAGAGAGACTGTCGAGCCACAATGGGTCACAAAATCGCAACCATATTATTTCGAAGTCATGTTGTTGTCGAGTCCGGTACCACATCATGATGATCTAGTAGGGTCTAGCTAGAAGAAAGAAAAAAGTAATACTACTAGAAATAGGAATACTTGAGTATTTTTTATAATCATCATTACAGGCTGTGGTGCGGGTTTAAGAAATAGTATCAAACTTGGTTTGGTTTGGGCGCCGTTGTGGGAATCTTATTTGTTGCAATCGTGGAAGCAAATGCGTCCGTGCCACTTCTTGGGAATGTAAGAAGAGATGCTCGAGAAGGGGCTTTTTTAGAGTCGACAAACGTCGTTCGTCCATGGAAGTATCTGTGGCTGTAGGCGGTGTTGGCGGATGATTGCAAACAAAAGCCGAGAAATACAGCAGGGAGCATTCGTAAGAATTTTTATTGAGAATATAATATATGCCCACTCACAAAAATGACGCCCTTCTTATTTCGGTTCACGTCAAAAAGCACACGCAGATTGACCACTGGACGAAATTCGAGCACGAAAAAGGTCTAAATTTTGTACCTTGTTGTACCACTTGCATAATCGCATAGGTATCGCAAGGCAGGTATCTTCCTGTACCTCGAGATTTTTCTGGGCTGCACGTGCAAATAAGCAAAAGTTCGGAAGGGGGCGGCCACAAAGCGTAGCTGTTCCCTTTTTTAGACAAGAACTAATGCAGCGTAGGAAGCTAGTTGGTAGGCTTGGCATTGTAAAATTAGCCGCTGCTTTTACGGATCATGTATCGCCATTCATAGCCTTTCCAACAGTAAAGCGTGCTACGCGTATAAAAGGTACTTCAGCAATCAATTATAAGCTCTCATCGATCGAACCTAGCGTCAAGTCGGAATGAAGGCTATCAATGGATTTGGCGGATAAAGGCTCCCACAAAAATCTTGCCAACGTGGGGCTATCTTCTGGTACCACTTGCAACATTTGGTCAAACCACTCGTCCACTGCCGCGCGAAAGACTCTTCTCATTCCATTCATTTGCGCAAAGCCGCATCCAAAGCCACCTAAAACAGTGTCCCGTATACGAGGTAGATCGGGTATCTGGTGCTGACCGTTGTGGTCTTCGTCCGTACTACCACTGCTGCTAAAACTGCAGCGACTAGCGTCTCCCAGGCTCAAACTAAAAGGGTCTGAACAAATGGAGTCGTCAGACTCGACTATTGTGCTACAATCGCCGTCACTACCTTTGTGAGAGCACTGATGATGCCGCTGCTCTTGAGAGATCAGTTCATCTTGAAGGTCTCGACGAAGCTGCAAAAGTTCTTGGAATGAACGTTTCGTGGCATACTTCCTTCCAACAAAGTAAATTTCCAGTTCTAGTTCCATGGCTCGTTCATATGGGTCCAATTCAGGTATCGATTCTGCTTCATAAGGGAATGAATTAGACCGCTGTCGATTTTGCAAGCGACTTTTCAGTTTACATCTTCTTGAGAGGAAGACAGCACCTGGTCTCGTTCTTACGAATCCATCTCTCGGTTTCGTTCTTGCGAAGACATCATTTGGTTTCGTTCTTGCAGAGCTTCCACAAGGAGATGACCACTGGCATAGCTTGTTGAAGTTCACCAAAGCTTCTACGACAGAAATCTTCAGGTAGAGCTGCCTCGGGCAGCCAGGAAGCTCGCCGATGGTTTTATTCGTAGTGTTGTTCATTTGGCAGTTCGTGTAGGGAACAGCTAAGATTTGAGAGTCACTCTCAATTTTGGAAAAGTCTAGAATCACTTGCTTCTTCTGAGTTGGGGATGCTATCCTTCCGAGATCGTGATTAATACTAGCAGCATGAGCGGATTCAGCAGTGCTGCCTCTCTTTGACATAGCTTGAACAAAACCTTGATCAGAGAGTGAAGGGCTGAGTTCGAAGAGAGGTCGAGCCTTTCTCTCATCTTCGCTGGTTGCATGGAGGGGTCCAGGTCCAGGTAGTGCGTAGAAGGACATTTATTTCGCTAGCAGGGAAAGGTTTCTCAAAAGAGCTAATGTTTCTTTTTAAAATTCAATTGTAAGTTTGTGAGTTTGATGCGAAGTCTAGAAGCACGTACGTGTCTGCTTATCGATCCTATGAAGAAAATTTGGGGCGTTGATAGTTCGTCAAGCTACCAGTAGCTTGACCAGTAACTTGACTTGACTGCAAGGTGCAAGGAGTGATAAGAATGTTGATTGACGGAAGAGACGGAATAGGATGTTCGATGTTCGAGTAGTCCAGTCCTCTGAAGTGTCGATATTTTAGCATTTAGCATACGTAACAGTTATAGTAGTGCCAAGAGAGGACCTTTAAAATTGAAGTCTTCATCGTATGAATGGGTTCGTTTCTTCATGGCTTGATGGGATCGCATGAAGAAAGCGGGTCCGAATCGTTGTGTTCACCTGACTTTAAATATATTCGTACTGGAATAGTGGTGTCAACTACTGTAGCTAGTATTACAGTAGAGTAGTAGTAGCTAGTAGTACTCCTGCCATGGTAGTACTACCCCTGGTTCTCGAGTACTCGAAAGTGCTGTGCTTGCTTGCTTGCTTTCAACTGCATCCTATTGAAATAACTGCGAAAGATGACCAAGCAAGTCAAAAATAATGAATTGATCTTCAGAAAAGTTATGGTAAATTGCATGACGTAGGCATACTGTACATTAAATCCTGTTAATCTTTCGCCAGGCCGGCTCGATAAAAGAAGCTTCGGAGTCCGAAGCTCATCTCATCATTCAGTTTGATATTACCCCTGGTAGACTGGCTACTAGACTGGTAGTATGCATTGATTTTCCGTGGAAGCTGGTTGATCTGTTTTTATTCCCATCCTGGAATTCGCTCCGCAAGTGTGTCACGCGACCTGCTTCCTGATTTTTGACATGGTCCAGAAACAGCAGAACCCTTCATAATTTTATGGCGCGTGTTTCTGAATTGTTTTGAGGCTTTTGGCACTTTCGAGAGAGTGAGAGTAGACTACCTTCAGTCAATATTATGATGAAAACTACAGTACTCAAGTGATCGTACTGCCGTGCTCATACTGCCAAAGCAGTTGTGAAATAATACTACTACTAGTAGGATTCTAGCAAATGCTAGCTAGAGTTACTTTGTGGTGGGGTATGATGAATAAAAAAATAATGTTATGTTGATGTGAAAATCAGATTCACGAATCATCAACCTTGAGAATAATCATTTTGGGGGGAGCAAATCCTCCAAAATGAACTGAAATAATGTCTAATTTACAGTCGTAACATAGTACTCTGTAAAATACCACTACTACTAGTACTACTCTACAAAATGTCATGTTAAAAACACGCATATTTGCTCAGAACGAAGCATTCGCGAATATGACTTTTGAGTCTTCTTCTGTGAATCTTCTGTGCTCATATTTAATTTTCTTACTCTATTTCGTACTGTGTTAGTAGTACTCTAGTACTACTACTACTAGTAGCTAGCTATCACTCGAGTACTTGTACTCCTCCTCCTTATTCTTTAAGCTCCCCTTCAACATATAACAACAAAATCCCTCTGCTTTTCCTGCTAATGCACCTATACATGGGCAGTTTTAAAGAGCACCCAGCATGAAATTATCAGAGAGAAATGGAAGCAGCGAAGAATCCAACCTTGAAAGCGCAGATGCTGAAATAGACAATGGGAACGGCCGTCCACTTGCCTCGAACCAGCATTTCTACAGCAGGGGTCGTGATTTCTTCGACGACCAATACGGTTCGGACAGCGACGACTCCATAAACGACAAACTGGACTTTTCTCGCCCTATAGCATATCTACGGCAGCAAGAACTGGATGATTTGAATCAAGCCTACGAACTCGTATTATCTCGCAATGGAGTAAAAGCGGTGCAAGGCACCTCTGTTTGCATTATTCAAGGTCAGAGCGGAACTGGTAAATCAACTCTTTTTGAACTTTTTTTAGACCAAAAAATAGCATCAAATAGCAAGCAAAAGGCGTACGTACTTAGAGGAAAATATGAAGAGTTTAGTGGAGGCAACCCTCTAAGTGCCATTGTGGAAGCCTTTAGTGGCTTGGCGGAAGCCCTTTTGGGTGACACAAATTGCGATCAACAACAAGAAATAAATCAGCTTCGAGACCGAATTATATCCAACTTGGGAGGCCGCACTTCTGCCGCTCGATTATCATCTATTTTCAGCGATCTTGAGCCACTCCTTACAAAGTCTTTTAGTAGACAGCCAAGCGATCTTAGCAGCATTTCGCATGACAAGGATCCGTCAGCTTCAACAGATGTTGGCAGAAATGCCACCAATTCTTCAACAGAGTGTCCACTGGCGTGTTCCAATGGGTATGACAGAGACGGAAGGAATGAGAATTCATCCGAGTCACATTTTAAACCAGCGTCGACCCGGGATAGTAGTTATGCTTTGAATCAGATAAAATACATGTTCCGGGCCTTGACCATGGCCATTTGCAGCAGTGACCGACCTGTCATTCTATTTCTGGACGACCTCCAGTGGTGTGACGCCGGAAGTATGGAGCTGATTGAATCCTTACTACTCGATAAAGAGTTGAAGAATTTCTTCTTTGTGGGTGCGTATCGATTGGAAGAAAATCAGGCATCTTTTACCGCGACGAAAAGTCAAAACCATGGCAGCAGCAGAGACTTCGGCATGAATGATACCAGCAGACACAATAATCCGAACCCTACCTTGACTCATAGCAATATGAGCCGACAGCTTCTCCATTGGAACGCGATAAGGAAGGCGCATCCCAGGATGGTCACCATTACAACAAAAAATCTTTCAGTCGATGGTCTAGTTCATTTTCTAGTGGAAGTCCTTCGTCTTGAGAATGACATCGCTTTCGAAGAAGAAAAGGATTGTTCAGTAGAACCGCGAGTGAGAGAATTCGCGGGAACCTTACACGAGCAAACGAGGGGCAACATCTTCTTCACGCGGCAAATTCTGGAAGAATTGTATGCCAAAAAGCTGCTAACTTTTTCACACATCACGTTCACTTGGGATTGGAATGTTGATGAGATTGAGCTCCTGGACAATGTTGTGGAAGCAGTCATGCAACGAATTCACTCAAATTCTTCGCCATTATTACAAAAGATATTGAGTGTGGCCGCCTACATGCGCAACACAGTGGACGTTGAAGCCCTCAAGCTCATGATGGCCTTGCAGGGGACAGTACTTTCTGAAAAGGATTTAATTGCTGAGCTAGAAAAAGCAGTATCTGCTGGATTTCTAAAAAAACACAAAGGAACCAATGGATTTTGCTTCTCGCATGATAGAATAAAGGAGGCCGCTTACATGATGATACCAGAAGGTAAAGCTCAAGCTGACTTTCAGCATGGTATTGGGTCATCTTTGTATAAGATGAGTAAAGATCCGAGACTTGGAAAAGATTGGATGATACTATCTGCGGCAGACCATTTGAATATAACCTACACCAAAGACTCGCTTTTTCTTTCTACCCTCAATCTTAAAGCCGGGGAGAAGTGTGTGTCCGTCGCAGCATTTGACAGCGCCTGCAAGTACCTCAGTGTTGCTAGAATGAGAATAAAAAGCGTACCGGATCCCTGGGACAACCACTATGATCTAACTTTGAACATTTTCGCGTTGACAGTGGAAGCGGAGCTTGCTAGAGGGAATTGGCAAGTTGGGCAGGAGATTTCCGAAGAGGTACTGAAATATGCAAACAGCATCGACGATCGATTACCTACACAGCTAGCGCTGGTGAAAGCCTTAGGGAGGAAAAAAAGCCACATGGAGTCGCTACTTTTGGCTCTGAGCACACTACAATCTCTAGGACTGTACAGTCAGAGCTCAGTCGGCGTCAGCCTCCGTCTGATTCAGGATTTGCTATTCGTCAGGAGATACTTCAATAAAATTACCGATGAAGCCATCCTCTCGCTACCGGAATCGCAGAGTGTGCAGCAAGGCATTGTGACCGAATTGTTTTGTAGCGCCATTCATCAGTCATATTTCTGTGGTCGCGTTGTTGACTTTCTCGCGTTGACACTAAAAGCACTACGACTGAACTTACGTGATGGACTGACTCCAATCTCAGGGCGGCTCCTTGCGACTTACTTTTTGGTGTGCGATGGAATAGGCGATTTCGAAAATGCCTCTCGGTTTGCCAAGCTAGGGCTAGAGTTAGCGTCTCGATACCCACAGAGGTCAATGTACGGATATGTTATCTATTTGAAGACGGTATTTCTAGACGCTTGGAGCATGGGACCAGATGAGGTAGCTGATCTTTATTCAACTTCCTACAAACGGTCTATGGAGGTAGGTGACTTTGAAAGTGCTTTAATTTGCCAGGCGAGTGCGCTCGACCACGATTTTTTGGCAGGGCGGCCTTTGGCTTTGCTGGATGTAAAGTTCGCGGAGCTTGTGCGAAGGGAGGAGATTTATCATAATGCTTTAATGAAAGTGACTTTGCAACAATGGTTACCGATTCGGCATTTGCGTGGTACCTCAGACGAGGTCTTGAATTTTGATACGATGGTTGATTTCGGCAATGAAGATACCACCGACAAGATCTACTTGGCTGCTGGATACTCTGCAAGAGTTATGCTTGCGGTTTTTTGGGGAAATTACGGCTGCGCTAAAAACATACTAGCAAAAGTGGGTCCAGTACAGGATACTTCATACACTGGAAGCGTCCCGCGTTTGTTTTTCACTGCAATTGTCTACAATGCACTGTATCGCGAGACTCGACAGAAAGCTTATCGCAAAAGAGGAAAGGCAGCAGCACAGGACCTCCTGAAATCGAGTGAATTGAAGGGCACGAATAGTCTTCATCGTTGCAAAATTGCTGATGCTCATGCCCGATCTTGCTCGAAACGAAAACAAGGACTCGTTGGCGTACTGAAACTTTTTGATGAAGCGATTGATGCTGCTCTCAATTGCGACCACAAGCAAGATGCTGCGTTGGCTTCACAACTGGCTGCTGAATACCTAGTCGGGTGCGAGGACAACATAAGCAAAGCCAACGTTGATTCCATCGCACAATATTTGAAGAATGCTAGAAATTGGTATCGCCAATGGGGTGCAACAAATCTCGTTCGCCATTTGGAGCAGAAGTTTTCAACATATCTGCCGCCTCTGCGGAGTTGATCGTGGCATTTTTTTTTTCATATCATTTTATTATTATTAAAGTCTTAATCTTGTCCAAATAGAGCTTGACGCACACCTTCGCCATCCAGGTTTTGAACGCATTGCTTTATTACCTGAAACGGTGCGTCCAAAAGAAAAAGATACCGATCGTCATTTTGCGTCTTGAATGTTCTCGACCGGTTTGTGCAGCAGTTGGGAATTGGGAAAATCCATCAAAGCCATCAATCAAACATTATTATTTTTTCTTCTTCTCTTTGCTTGTTGTGGTGCCGACAATCAGAATCGAATCCGAAATATTCGTAGACAAATTAATGAGAGTAGAAATACTATATTATTATTACAAAATTCAATCAATTATACCAGCAATAGTCTCACCATGAAGATCAGTTTTACAGGTATTACATTCCTCTTCTGTGTAGTTACTGTAGTTACTACGTCGACCGCTTTTCAAAGTCACTGTCTTGTCAGCAATCGTCGTACAATAAAAAGTACATTCCATCAAGGTGTTCATGCCAATGATGAGAATTATTTCTCCAGCTTCCCCAATCAGAATGTGGTACGATTATTCATACTTTGTCATTGAACTGTGTGTATCTCGTTATTCTGGAGCGTGGTGTTTGGTGTGTGAGCTGTATACCTATGCCCAGCCAGCCGGCCCGCAACAGATGGTATCAGTACATCAGTCAATCCGTCAAATCCCATTCAACGAAATTTCCCCTTTTCATACTCAAACACGACATGGCTGACAATTATTTTTTGCCTTTCCATCCGACACTGCAATTAAAAAAAAACAGGACCAGGAAGAAGATATGATGGACAGTTTACAGGCCGAAGAGGATATTGACGAAGAGGAGATTGAAAGAGCTCACTGGGAGTTTGAACATGCGCAGCTAGACCAGGAGGAGCGATTGCAGCAAGAGCACAGTTACAATGATGATTCTGCTGAAAGTATGGGGAATAATGATGCTCCACTCGACCAAGCAGCCAGGCTTAAACAGACTGTTGAGGAGTTTCGGGCGCAGCGACAGCTTCGGCACGAGCCGACTCACCAATCCAGTGAACACGATACACCAGCAGCGGGAACAAAGGATACGCTTAAACAAAGATCCTACGAAGACGATGATATTGTGGACTACCCTGCTGGATTTGGTGGACCCGATGTCCACGGCGCTAGGACGAAGGTGAACAAACAGTCCATGCCCATACAGTCGGCACCTTATAATGCCAACCAAAAGCGCCGTCGTGTGTACCATAAACTAGAGCGGCAAGCAAATTCTGCCTACGAGTCTAGATCCACGGGATCTCAGAGGCAGTACCAAAACTTCCGCTCAGAACAGGGAAATCATCAGTTGAAGCCGCCGCTACCGACACCAGAGACAGCAAAGTACGCCGCCCGCAGCCTATCCCAACCATCCTCAAGCTCTTATGCGCACCTTTCGTATACGCACCAGGATATTCTTGATGTTCAGGCCCCATCTCGTCCCCGAAGCAGCGTGCAGCAGCCATCAGCACTCAACAATCCCCAATTCACTGCAGGCCATGTTAATGAGGCCTCA
>Ga0100378_1003539_pt1 | contig 14941 bp, 17 predicted proteins | sample CryGeymeta201502_FD_81535 | JGI IMG/M metagenome (GOLD analysis project Ga0100378, IMG submission 81535) | Groundwater microbial communities from Crystal Geyser aquifers in Utah, USA - Crystal Geyser metaG 2015-02 | ecosystem: Environmental > Aquatic > Deep subsurface > Groundwater | place: USA...
AGGGAAGAAAAAGAAAAGAGTATAGCAACTGGTGCTAACACGGCACAAGCTGTAATTTTACCGAGATTAGGTGACATGAACGCAGTAAATAGTTCAAATGATAAGCTTAAGAAGACGAAGAAACAATATGATTATAATTATATAGTATTACGTAATAAAAGTACCTCAACAAGAGCGGGACAAGAAAGCTCGAATTATAATCCCCAATTTAAAAAAAGAAGCAACAGAGGGAATTCGGTTAATATGAATAATGCTAATAATAAGTCAAGTGGGGGTTCCAGGTCAGCATCGCGGGAGTACGATAAGAGACCAGAAACTTTAGTTATTAATGATTGGGATCCTATTTTAGAAGATGTTGATACTTATTTAGATTATGACCAAACAAGCGAATTCGAATATAAAAAAATATTAAAGAAAACTGAACACTTAATGATACTTAAAGAAAAAGTCGAAAAAGGTTTAAAAGAAAAGGAAAAAATATATGAGAAGAAATTTAGAGATATAGAAAGTACAATAAAAGAAAATCAAAAAAAGTTAGGCGTTTTCAAGCAGGTATAGATAATATAATTATTAGATATAACATAAATTTTTTTTTATAATTTATAAATAATATCTTAATTGTAACATCTTATAGCAAAATGAGCTACTTTCTCTTGAAATAAATGATTTAACAAAAATAATAAAGCTAAATATGGAAGAAAGTAAACTTAGAAAAGAACTAAAAGAGTCAGAAAGCAAACTTAATATAAAACATTCAAATAATATCTCACAAACACAGCAAGAAATACTACAAGATTTAAATCTTTTAAAGAATGAAGATATTGGAGACGACACTCGTAAGAGCGAAGACAAACGTAAAAAAATACATAAAAGTGAACATGATCAAATTATTGAAGAGGAACACACATATGAAACTAACTCAATTATGAAAAATAAAACATACAAAAATAAATGTAAAATTAACCATTAACTAATCATTAACCAATTTATAGTTAATGATATATCAACATTGGAACATCCCGATGACGATAAAAGAATAAATAAAAATCCATCAGAAAATGAAAGAATATTTATAAATCATTTAGAAAATGATATGAATTTTGTATCAAATGAAAATTCACTGATGAATATGCATGATAATATAAAAGAAGCAGGTGAAGGAGGTGAAGGAGTTGGAAATGAACATGCAACATTTGCAGATAAGGATAAAGAAGATGAAAATCCAAATGATCTTTCAGATGAAATTCAATAAAACCAACTATAATTGTTGTGGTTGTGAAACAAATATAGATATATAATTACATAATAATAAAAGCCTATTATTTAATAATAATATTAAATTAATTTAATTATAAATTTAATTATAAGTTATTGGAATGTAGTTCTATGATGTTTATTTATTATTGTGTAAAAATTATAAAATTATTTATGTATATTCTATTAAATTGCATAAAATTGCTTAATATTCGTATATAAAGATTGCTTATTTACTACTTAAGTCCTAATTCTGAGTTTAATTTAGTATTTTTTGCCGCTAACTCATCTTCATCTGTTGTATCATCTTCGATTTTTAAATTCTCACTATATAAAGTGTTTTGTTTAATAATTGAATTATTAGTATTATTTTAATTAGTATTTCAATTAAATATATTATTACAGTTGTTTTTTGGCAATAGTAAACTCATCTTGAAAAGAATTTCTAAATTCTAAAAATTAGAAATTATTAGTTGGGATAAATCTATTATTACTTATTTTTGCTTTTTCCTTTTCCTCTTTCTCACTTTTTTCAATATCATCATCTGAATCAACTGGACTTCCAACTTCTTCTTTAGATCTATTGTTATTATAATTAACGATAAACAATATATTATTATTTAAATTATTTTTACTTGATACTATTATGATCACTATTATCATCAATTATCATTGAATGTGGATCGACAACTAAATTCTTAATTTTAATTTAAATTATATGTTGAATTAATATTTTTAAAATTACAGGTTTAATTTCTTCATCTTCTTGGAATAAAACTGAATGCTTTCTAGTAGATTCAACTATTTCTACATGATTTTCAAAATGAATATGTTTATTGTTAAAATGAGAAGTTTTTCTATCAATTTCTTTATTACTTATTTTAGTCTGTGTTCCTGAACTTGGATTAGAAAATGATCCAGGTTTGAGAGACGATCTTTTATTTGTTTTCCTATATTTTTATACTTTTTTAATACATTTTTAATCGTTTATTATAAAAGTATTTGTATTAGTATTAATATATGTTGAAATATAATTAGTATTTTAATTAGTTGTTTAAATTAGTTTGAATTAGTATGATTTAATTTAAAATGTTTAAATTAATTCAAATTAGTTAAAGTAGTTAAAATTTAGGTTCTTCATTATCTTCTATTACTGAGTAATTCATTTCTACTATAACTTTTCCATTTTGTTCTAAATTGGCTCTAATTTTATCTCCGAGTTTGACTGGTCCTATCCCAGATGGAGTTCCAGTTAATATTAAATCTCCAGGATGCAAAGTAGAGTACTTTGAAATGAATTCTATTGTCTCCCCTATTTTATAATGCATATTTCCTGTATTATCACTTTGCCTTACTTCATTATTTATAAATAAATTGAGTTTTAAATTATGAGGATCTATCACATCGGTTTTGCTAATAAATTTACTTATCGGGAGAAAGCTATCTTGACCTTTGGCCAAATACCATGGAAATCGTTCACTTTTCAACTCTTACTTAATTAGATAAATATTAAGCGATTAATCGTTTTAATGATTAAATGATAAGTAAATGATTATATTTATTACTTTGTTGATATGTTCTATCAGTTAAATCTAAGCAAACAAAATAGTAGTCAATATATGATAAATAATCCTTTTTTAATATATTTTTAGCTTGTTTTCCAATTACAACTCCAAGTTCAACTGATTATTTTATAAATAATTATAGCTACCTTCGTGGTCTATAGTATTTTTATTATTTTTAATAAATTTTATTGGGTTAGGTTCATAAACTATTGTTGACCATGGTTTTTCAAATATGACTGGAAAAGTAGGAACATCCTTTCCTCCCATTTCTATAACATGTTTTAAATAGTTTTTGGCTAAACATAATATTTTATTTTGTTGTTTCTTTATTATTTTATCAAAAGCAGAATTCATTATTTATTAAATATTGTTTAAAAAGATAAGTTATTGTAATGTTAATTTCCTATTACTAATAATTTAAATAATGTTTAAATTTTAAGTTTAAATTAATATGATTATTTTAATGTTTTAGTTAAAACTTATTTCTTATTTAATAATTATAAATAATAATATAAATAAAATTTTAATGAATCGAAACAACAAGAACAAATTCGATAGTCATGATAGTTTCAAAGATAAAAAAAATAATAGGGAAGAAGAATTTAACCCAGAAACTGATGAAGTAATTAGTGAAAGAGGTAATTAGATATAAATATATTGAAACTTATTTAATTTATTTTACACAATTAAATTCAATTTAAAGATTTACAGCAAGGACAATATTACGAAGAAGGCAACAATGAAAACAACAGCCAAATATTACGTCAAAGTCGTAATAACGACGATTATATAATAGAAAATAATGAACAATATGAAGATCAAGATATAGAAAACCCTCATGAAATGCAGGAAGGAGAACATTATGAAAATCACGGTGGCGAGTATCCAGACGACAATCATTACGAAGATAATCTTGAAGAGCAGGATGAACTAGTAGAAAATCAAGATGAACTTGAGGAAGTTCATCAAATAGACAATGAAGAATATGGTTCTTATAGAAATCAAGAAAATGGTGAGGAACATTATAGATTAAATGGTCAAGGAGAAGTAGATGATTATCACAACCAAGACAATGGAGATGAACATCACCAATTTTCTAACGGAGAAGAAGACCCAAATCACCAAGTTTTTAATGGAGAAGAAGATCATCAAGCTTTAATAAGTTCACAATTAATTAATTCCCAAGAGTATATTAATTCGCAGGAGGTATTAAATTCACAGGAATTACTACACTCACAAGATTTTAATGCTGAATATCAAGGGGATGATGAAAACCATGGAAATGAAGATATTAATCAAGATATAAATCAAGATCAGAACGATTTAGATGATAATCAAAACCAAGAAGAATTAGAATATCAAAGTAATAGAGAAGACAACCAAGATCAAGAAGAATTAGAAAGTCATAGATTTAATCAAGAAAATAAAGACAATCAAGATCATAGCCAGAATAATAATGACATTGATAATAATGATAATCAAGAATATGAAGAAAATCAAGACAATCATGAAAATCAAGAACATATTGAACATGAAGAAAATTATGAAAATCAAGAACAAGAAAATTATGAAAATCAAGAACAAGAAAATATTGACAATGAAGATAACCAAGATAATCAAGACGGTGATAATCAAGAAAACCAAGATCAAGAGGAACCTCGTAATACAAACAGTAGCAATAATTTAAATGAAGAAGAGCCAATTTACACTATGACAATTGAACTTCAAGAGGGTAAAACTGAGCTTATTAATATTTTTGCTAATTCAGAAGCAGAAGAGGTTGCCTTTTCTTTTTGTAAACAGAATGATTTAGATTCAAATGCTTTTAATATGTTAAAAGATGAAATACAAGCCTTAATAGAAAAATTCACAAGTAAAGCAAGTACTGGAAATATCAAACATCCTGTTATGGAAAGTATTGCTGAATTACATGAAGAAGAATTAGGATCAGAAATGAGAAAGAATGATTCCCATTATATAGAAGAAATGCATAGCGAAATTAAGGATAATCTTGATGAAAACGTAATGAGCCTCGAAAATGAAGATATGTACGGGAATATGTCTATCAATAAACAAAATAGTAATATACTCACAAACAGTCAAAGTCTTAGAAATAGTCAAGCTGCTCAAAGTAATACTAGTCCTAAGAAACTAAATAATATTGAAAGTTTAAGGAGTTATAATTTAAATAATAATCAGAGGAATAGTCCAGAGATTCTTCATGAAAATAATGAAAAAGACGAAGAGGAAGATATAAATGATAATGGAGACAATAATGGAGACAATATCGGAGACAATAATGGTAATAATAATGATGATAATAATAATAATGGTGATGAAAATGGTGATAATAATGGAGAAATTCGTGAATCTAATAGAAATAGCGAGTACGCACGTCAAAACGAGTATGAAAATCAAAATGAAGAAAACGAGAATGAAGATCACAATAACGAATATAGTCCTAATAATGATCAAGAAATAGATCAAGAAGATCAATATAGTGGTGATAGAGAAGATCAGTATGTAGATAACTATTCAGATAGTAATAGAAATAATAAGTATGTTGAGATTGAAAATGAAAGTAATAGAAATGATATTAGTAATAGAAATGAGACAAATGAATTAGCAATGTCAAAAAATTCTAAATTTTCAAATGTTTCTAATAAAAATTATCAAAACAATCAAAACAATCAAAATGTCAATTCAAATTCTAATGAGATCATTATAGAAAATCATTACTCACCTCCAAAAGTACAATTTGAGAAAGATGAAAAATTCAAAAATTATTCTTTTAGAAATGACTTTAATTATATACAGAACTTAAATAACTCACAATTAAATAAAGGAAGTAAAGTTGAAGGTATTAATTTTATTTACTATTTAAAATAATTTAGATTCAAAAGTGAATGTCGATAATAATTCAATCCATAGCAACTCCAAAAATGAAAAAATGACTAAAGAAGTATCTGACCATAAATCAGAATCTCAAAATAATTTTAATAAAATCAAGCCTGATAATGATTCAAAGATATTTTATAAACAAAACGAATCGTAATAATATAAAATAATAATTTCATATTATTTTAAATAATTTTTTACAATCATTATAGAAAACAAAACAATATTCAAGAATTTCAACAAAAACTATTTCGTAATCAATTATTATCAGATGATAAAAGTCAAAATGAATTAAATAATCTATTCCGACCAAATACTCCTCATTATTCAAGAAAAAATAGTAATATATTTGATAGATTGTATAAAGACGCTGAAGTAAAAAGAATTCAACCAAAAAGGTACAAAAACGGAAACTTCGAAAAGGAAAATCTAATTAAAAGTAAAAATAACATATAATTTATAGATGGAACATATAATCAACCTAATAATCAAGTAAAAAAGTGTGAGCAACGTGATTTTTATGATGAAAATATGAAATATTTAGAAAATAAGTTTGTAGAGAACTCTAGAATTCGTGCTGAAATCGAAGAGAAAAATAAAGAAATTTATACATTTCAACCTAATGCTGGTAAACCAAAAAGAAATAGTTCAAGAGAAAATCTTCCATCGGTAAACTATAAAAACTACGAAGAATACCAAAAATACAAAGAGTTAAGATTAAAAGAGAAGTATTATGAGCCAGATAAAGACTATACATTTACACCTAAAATCAATAAAAAGTAATATAATTTTCTAAATAAACTTTATTAATTATATTTCTTAACTTAATCTATACTGTAGTAGCGAAAGAATTGCAAAAAATAAAGCAGATCCTGATTACAATCAAGAAGACCAAGATATAGAAAAACCAAGCTTTAGAAATTATGAAAATATACCTAAATATGAGAAATTATATAAACAAGCTGAAATTAATCAAAAAAAGAAATCAGATTTAACAAAGCTATACAGCAATAATTTTAGTTTTAAGCCACAAGTTAATAAGAGCCAAATTACAGCTTCTTTTAGTGAAAGACAACAATATTACAATCACAGAAGAGAAGAAAAAAAGCAAATGTATATAAAAACATATAAAATAATTTAGGAATTACAATAATATTAAGCACCCAGTTGACTCAGAAGGTCACCGACTCTTCTCTCCTAGACTAGTTACTAAAAGAAATAATAGTAGAAATAATAGTAGTACTGAGGTAAATAACTTGAGATTACACAATAATCTTATATTATTTTAGAGAATAAACAAAACAATTGATATTGAATCACAAGGAAACCGACTCTATTCTTACGCTACTAAATTTCAAAGAAATCTTAACGTAATGACTAATGAAGTTGAACAAAATGCACATAATGTTTCAAATCAAGTTCATACTAATAATGGATCAAATAATATTATTACAAAACGCTTAGAAAGTGCTTTTAAAGAAATGTTTAATTACTTAGATGGAAATAATGAGAAAATAATATCGTCATTTAATTTGAAAATGAAGAACTTACCGGAACAAATAAACAAAATATTAAACCCAATATATAAAGAAATTCGAGAAGATAACGAAACACTTACTAAAGATGAGTTTGTAAGAGCAATGAATCATTTATTTGATGTAATATTTATACTTTATATGTTTTAGTTACTTAATTATGAAGAGAGAAGAACCCTTTTAAATTTCGGAAGAAACAAAAGTATTAGTACAAATAATAATCATACTTTTAAGGTTAGTTATATTAGAGTTATTTATTTATATAATTATTATTTAGCCTCAAATTTGTGAAAACTCCAAAAGACTTTCTACTAAAAGAACTAACAGAACAAATACATCATATCAAGATAATACTACTTTGACAACTTTAAAAAATAGAGATTTGAATTATTCTTATAATAATTTTATGTTAACACAAACATCTAATTTAGAAGGTAACTTATATTAATCATCTTAGATATTCAAAATTATACATTCAACAACTTTGTTATGTGGAATAAGTCATAAAAATCATGAAGGTTTTATTATTATATTGTTCTTAACTAATATTAATCTAATTTTTAATATATAATTTAATAGAGTGAATTTAAATATAAACTATATAATTAAATATAAAATGATTATTTAAAGTTATTAATTAGGAATATTAAAAAATGTATTATACTCAAATGAGAATTCTTAATATCTTTTAAGAACTTCGTATCTAATATAATTTTGCTTTCGGCTCACAGTATTAAATATAATAAAATACATAATTTTATTTATTAATACTTAAGCCATTTATTATGATATTAAAAATAAAATAAGTTAATCAATAAAAATAATTTGATTTTTTAAATTTAAATTAATTTAAATAATTTAACACAAATTAAAAGAAATAAAGAAATAAATTCAATATGAAAGATTCGTTAGATTCAATAAATACAAATTTTCAACAAAATAACCTTTTAGAAGATAAAATTATAACTGACGTTGACCAATATCGAGAAGCCTTAAAAGGTATTAACGAATATTGGATGCTTCAAAATGTTTCTAGTTTTGGTGATATCACATCTAACTTTCCATTTTCACTTAATAAATTAGTAACATCGTTTCAAGAAATAATACAGATAAAAGACAGAGATAATCAATTTAAAACAAATCAGAGAGAAACAATAAGAAGACTTGAATTAGAAAAAGTAAGTTCTGAAAAAAATATTAAATCTTGTCAAAGTCTTAATAATGATTTAAATAATAAAATTCAAAAGTTAGAAGAGAAGATTGCTATTTTAGTTCAGACCCAAAATGATAAAGATAAAGAATTTAATACTGAAAAATTGATTTTGATAAAAGAAAAAAATAAATATGAGACTAGATATGCACAAATGCAATTTGAGAAAAAGAAAATCGAAAGAGAATACGACCGTAATAGAGACTCAATTCTAAAAGAACAAGATAAAGCTAATCATAAAAACTTAGATTTATTTCCATCCAAACCTGGTATTGATATTTCATACTATCTTAATACAAAAGAAATGCTTATACCTAAACACAATTTCGTTCAAGATTTCAATAAATACTACGAAGAAAAGTATAAACATATCACCTTAGAAAACGAAAAAATGAGAAATTTTATCGTTAATATAAATAAGGAAATAAAAACATTCGTAGATATAACTAAGGAATATTTTTTTGCTACTCATAAAAATGTTTTCGGTGCAGATTACGAAAATAAGGAAGAACTTAAAGAAGATAGCAACTTTCCACTTAACTTTAATATAATTCAAATAGATGACATGCTTATCGGAGAACTCCTTGAAGCTTTCAAGATGAATTTTAATAAAGTAAAGGAATTTATCGAAAAGAACTTTAAGTTAAAAAACCTAATGACGAATACACTTGTTAAAAGTAAGAAAACAAAAGAGGATTATCATAATCAAAATAATAAAACTCCAGATAACAATAATATGCACATTAATGAAGACTATACTTTTTTAATTGATACGAATAAAGAAATTAATTTGGAATTGATAAATTTATATGAAAGTATATTAAAAGAGAGAAATGATAACTCAGACTTGTTTGATATATGTTCAAAATATGAGAAAATAGATCAAAATCATGCTAAGAAATTAAATACTAATTTAGAAAATTTATGTAAAGGTAAACTATCAAAATTCAATGAAGAATTTAAGATTAAGTATAAAAATTCAAAATGTTCCGAAAATGAAAATGAAACATTAGAAAGTGAATTAAAAACTAGAGCTGACTTAGAAGATTATGTTAAAATTGCTGAGAGTATTATGAAATATAACGAGGAGATAGAAAATAGAATAAATAATAGTAATTAATATACATAGTTTATTTATATGATAATATAATTTTTATTTTTTAAATATATTAATTTATTAATATTTTAATATTGTTATAGGATAATTAATTATTTCTAATAAATTTATTACTACTTTATTTATTTTATTATAATTAATTAAATGATATCTTTAGTATTTTGCTACAATACTAATTGCTATACATAAATTTCTTTACATTTCATCTTTTTCAGGAACATAATCTTTACCATCCCATGCGGCTCTTTTTTTCAAGTTTGGTAAAACTGCTGGTAAATCGTTTAATGCTTCTTTTCCCATTAATAAATCTAATAAAGTAAATATTAATATTATTATTGAAACAGTATTATTTACTTTTAATATAATTTTCTAAATTGCTTCCTGAAAATGAACTTCTAAATATTGAATACTTCTTCTTTCCAAAATTAAGTGCAACAACAGCTGGATATCCAAATGATAGAGTTAGTTTCTCTTCAAACTCAAAGAAGTCTCCTCCTTGTGCCCAGAAAATTGAAATTGGCTTTCCTCTTGTAACTTTAGCAGCCTATATTAATTATTAATTTTTTTTTATTACGTCAGTTAAATCTTTAATATAAGTATTTCTTTGTTCTGCTGACGAATCATAAATATTTGGTAGGAAAGCAATAATACATACAGCAACTCTGTCAATGCAGCTTTCTTGTAATTGAGGTTGGCTCAACATTTGATCAACAGCAGTTTCTAATCCAAATCTATCCATTCTTTCTCCTGCAAATTGAATTAAAGCTGCTGCTTCTCGTGCTCCCTCATAAGTTTCAGCTGAAGTAGATTTAGTACCAGGAGGAAATAGTTTAATAGTTGGAAATCCACTGACTTGGAATCTTTATTTAAATGATAATAAAAATGTATATTATACCTTCCGGGTGTTTGTTTATTTGCATCAGCATCAAATTTTGCAATTTTAATTTTTTTTCCTTTCATTTCTGTTGCAAATTCATTCCAATGTGGTTCTAAATTTTTACAGTGGCCACACCAAGGGGCGTAAAATTCAACCATCCACATATCTTTACTATTCATGACCATTTGTTCAAAGTTACTATCATTTAATACGATAACATCTTTATCAGAGTAAACTTTTGGTTTCTCTTTCTTTTGTTCTTGTTTTTGTTCTTGCTTTTGTTGTTTTTGATTTGAACCTGAGTCTGATGATGAACCTGATGATCCAGATCCAGAGTGATTTCCTTCAGGGGCTGAATTATAATAAATTAATATTAAATTTATAATCATTATTATTAATATACCCTGTCCACCATTATTAATTCTTTTTGATATCAATTTTTGAATTTGTGTTGCCATATAATTAGTAATACCAGCTGCTGTTCTTTCTCCTTGATAATCAATAGGAGACTTTTTATTTGAGGCAAATAATTTAATAGTTGGGAAGCCTTTAATACCATATGGAGCACCGACACTCTAATAATATAATAAGATAAAGTTAATAATTTATTAAAGATTATTAATGATTTTTATTGATATTATTATGAAGAAATTGATACTAACATACCTGATGTTGATCCATATCAACAGCTCCTACTTTAACAACGCCTTTTAAAATATTAGCTGCTTTTTCCCATTCAGGTGCTAAGTTTTTACAATGTCCACACCACGGAGCTATTATAAATTAATTTAGTTATTTAGTTATTTTAATACCATAAAATTCTACAAGCCAAAGATCTGCAGAATTAACAACCTCTTTTTGAAAATTAGAAGCTGTTAATTGAATAACATTAGATTTTGAGCTATATAATGCAACACTGAAGTTAATTAAAGTAATAATAAGGAGAAACTTTATAACCATTAAATAATAAAACTAAAAAATAATTATTAAATAACAAATTGTAAAATTAACACTTGGCAGATTAATATTTTCTGTTATTATTTTTCATAATAAAATCATATAAATAATATAAACAATATATAAAAATATATAGATAAAATACATTAAAGTAATTCAAAATTCAAATAAGTATATAATCATTTCTCTTTTATTTATATACCATTCAGGCCTCTTCTTCTTCCTGTATATTTTGTATCTTTCCTAACATCTTTTCCTTTGTTCCTTTCCTTTGATTTTTTCTCAAGTATCCATAGTTTTGATTTGAAAACAGGGTCTTTAAATTTTTCTTTCTTAGAGTGATTATTTGCTCTTTGTTTGAAATAACTAACTTGTTTTTCATTTTCTTCATCATCATCACCTTCATTTAATCCTTGAGGAATTGTATTAGTAACTTCTTTTATTGAATCCTTGGTAAAGCCTGCTTGTAAAAACAAATAATATCTTATATTAATGAATTATTTACTTTTTAGCTTTAGTACTATTTGGAAAATCAATTACTATACCTCCAGTAAATCCTGAGTCAAGGGCTGCTTTTGTTATCATATCTACTTGTTCTGGATTATCAGGATAAAATTGAAAAGCACATCTCGCTCCCATTATTAAACAATTATATAAAGAGGTAAAGAAACATTTTAATCGTTTATAGGGATTATGACATGATTTTTCTGCATTGCACAACCATTGAATTACAGAAATACTTAATTAATTACGCGAGTAAAATATTAATAAGTTACCTAATTGCATAGTCAAAAGTACCAGGTCGAAATGGGAGTCCTTGGCCGATATCCCCTAAAAGTAAATCTCCGCTTGATTCATTATCACGTGCGACATTTAACATACTTCTACTTATATCTATTCCTACCCATAAATAACCATTTTCTGTTAATGTTTCTCCGCTAAGTCCAGATCCACAACTAAATTTATGTTAGATTGATTGAGTTATAATATTATAATTTTTAAGTGTTGAGTACCCTACATCAAGAATTAATGGAAATTTATCTTCAGGAATAGCTAAAATCTGAAGAGCTCTTTCAGTCATTTCATATTGGGCTTGTATCATTCTAGTATTTTGAGTGTATTTTTTTGCTTCAATATCATCATAAAACTTTAAAAAATTAATGCTTTTTCATTTACTGTGTCTGCTGGTAAAATATGTTCTGGTCTTGTCATTAATTTTCCAATATATAAAAAAATATAATAAATTTCATTATATAAGTAATAAAAAATTAATATTTTATTATATATAAAATGTATATGAGATATCACTTAAACGAAAAAGGTGAAAGAGTTTATACTCTAAAAGTAATTAAACTCATGTTTAACATTATTTAACTATTAGTTCACTAATGACAAAAACGAATTCACATATAATGCTCACCCAGCCAAATTCTCACCTGATGATAAATTTTCACACGAAAGAATAGTTTGCAAGAAAAGATTTAACTTATTAAAAACACAACAAAAAGCTCCAGAACTTTAAATCAATATTACTATGAGTTAAGTAAAGAACTTGAATAATCAGTAAAATAGCATAATATCAAAATCTCTTAATAACATAATAACTGCTTAATAACTTTTTTATTTCTTTTATAATTTCTTTACAAATTATTTTACTAAATACTCTTTATATATTATAATTAGTATTATTACTTAATAAATTTAATGTTTTTATAATATAAACCTATAAATGAAACAATTTTACAAACAATTTAACTTAAGTAAACTATATACTTCGAATAGTTATATTAAAAACAGTCTATTAAAAGTAAATAGCTTTAGCTTCTCATCAGCTGCAGATAGTTTAAATAAGACAAAAACTAAAGATATCAATATTAAATCTGAAGAAAAGAATTATCATTACCCAATAAGAGGTTTCCCTAAGTTTGAAAGTGGTATGTATACTGTTTTTAGTTATAAGCCCGAACAAGATAGACTTCCTCTTATGCCATATGAAGTTAAAGAATGTGCTATGAAAGGATTTTTATATACTTTATTTTTAACTTGGGGAGGAAGAATGTTTTCCAATGCTATGGCTACTCAATTATCATATGGAGTATTTTTACCTTATTTTACAGCTGGTTTATTTTTCTATCAATACGGAAAAGTTATTCATTATATGGCAAATGCAATAACCTCAATAAAATTAAAAGAAAATGGAACTCATGTAGTATTCGAATTCAAAAATCTTCGATCTCCTTTAGAAGTTGAAATATGGAGGATTTCTAAGAAAAAAGATATCGAAACTGTAATTCAAGAGTCTTTTGCAGAACCATATTTATTACCAATTGAAATAAATTATGAAGACAAATTTGGAAAAAGTTCTTTTAGATCCACAAAAACATTCTTTATCTATGGAGATTCTCATTCATGTATCCGTGATGGAGAAATTCTAAGAGCTATAATAAATTCTCAACCAATTAAATTGAATTAGAGTAATAATGAATTAGGAAATTAGATGAGATAGTTCATTGAATATAAAGATTTAACTAAAAATAATTTAATAATTTAATAACAAATTATATCTTATATAACTTTTATTATTTTGTATAATAGTAATATTTTTTAATTTATTATTAAGTAAACTATTATCATATATTATATTAATACTTATAAATAAAAGGATCTAATAAATATAAATATCAATAAAAGGAATATTGAAATATTTATTACAGTTCTTACTAATTGGTTTGCATAGAAATTAATATTTTAATTATTATTGAATATGTTAATAAGTTTTATATCAATCGTTTATATTTAATGTAATATTGTTTGCTACTATAAAACTTATTTTCTTTATTAAGCTTGTTTAAAAATAATAAGTGATAAAAATAAATGTATATATTAAGATGTTATTATAATTCAATAAATTAATTTATTTTATTAATAACACAATTGGTAATGGATAAAATTCCTTTTTTAGGATCCCTTATATAACTAGGCCCAAACTATACACAAAAATTCAGATTTAATAATAATTATTATCAATATTAAACACAAATTACAATTTCAAATATTAATAATATTAATATTTAAACTAATTCAATGTTGTTTATATATTATATATTTAATATAAATGTTTAAGGTTATAATATAATTTAATTAGTATAATATTATAAATGGATCAATCTTATGATAAATTATTTAAAATTGTCATAATTGGAGACTCGGGAGTAGGAAAATCAAGTATTTTATTAAAATTTGCTACCAGTAGTTTCAGTGAATCATATATCCAAACTATTGGAGTGGATTTTAAAACAAAAACTATTGAACATGAAGGTAAAAATTATAAGCTACAAGTTTGGGATACTGCTGGACAAGAAAGATTTAAATCAATTATGAATGCTTATTATAGGGGAGCAAATGCTGTGATAATAGTTTACGATGTTACAGATAAGGAATCTTTTGAAGGTTTAAATAAGCATTATGATGAAGCTTCGCAAAATTCAAGTGAAAAATGTGTAAAAATTGTTGTAGGAAATAAAACTG
>Ga0100378_1003550_pt1 | contig 14909 bp, 20 predicted proteins | sample CryGeymeta201502_FD_81535 | JGI IMG/M metagenome (GOLD analysis project Ga0100378, IMG submission 81535) | Groundwater microbial communities from Crystal Geyser aquifers in Utah, USA - Crystal Geyser metaG 2015-02 | ecosystem: Environmental > Aquatic > Deep subsurface > Groundwater | place: USA...
AGGAGTCACACGGAAACGCAGCTCACCAATACAAATCCTGTTAGGAACAATTTTCTGAAGCAATAAAAGGAGGTTGAGGTTCATTAGGCTAAAATAATGTAAAGGCCTTCGAAATAGAATCGTGTAAGCTTTCAAGTATCCAGCTTAATATCATAATCTCCTAGCAAGTTATTACTATCAAAGAGCCCAGGTAAAATCATGAAGAAAAATAGCAGTAGTCATCAATTTTCTAACATTCTCACATAAAATAGCCTGAAACTGGACTCCCAACTTGGAACAAAGAGCAAGCTGGGCATCTTCAGCAAGGTAGAGAACAAAGATAGTTTTAAACATTTGAAAGTAACTGAGCAAATCAAAGAAGAGGATCCGAGTTACTAGAAATTTACCGACAGTGGCCTTCTTGAGATTCTTGATGACGAGTACAAAGAGAAAATAAGGTCTATCAAGAAGAAGTTTAGGGAAAATAGAGCCAATATCAAAAAGTGGATGTGATATAATAGCTAATTGTTTAGTACCTATCAGAGGGAAGATGGCTTCCTTGCTAGCATAAACAAGGAACCAACTTTGTTTATTATCTTCGCAACGATAGGCTCTCGAACAACCTTCTTAACCTTCTAGGGCTCAATCATCTGCTCAGGATGGATAGGATCTTTTTTAGCTCCTAATGTTTTCATTCTGAGCCTCGACCGATTCTATGTTTGCATCCTTGCTTTTTCCTCTTCATATACTCTCTAGTAGACCTCTCTGCTGCAGGGGTCTAAATCTCCCATTTATTTGAGTTGTTCTAAGGAAATAAAAGCTCTCTGTTCGGCCTCTAACATTCTTTGCATTTTTCTTTTCTCATAGTCTTCCTTCGCCAACTGATATTCGAGGTCCCTCAATCTCCTGATATATGGATTAGGGTTTGTGCTTGTTTTTGAACTATTGTTGATGACTTTTATCTTACTTTCCAGCTGCTTCCCCGAGTCAATCGCCTTGAGTTCGTTTGCTTTGACCGCCTTCCAGCTATTTTGCCTTCTCACCTCGGCAGTAGCCCTATTATTATTTTTGCTTCTGCTTCGTTTAGCTGGCACTTTGGCAGGCTTAGAAAGTCCTTTCTGTTCCTTGAATTTCTAGAATGTTATCTTCTCTCCTACTAAACCCATTTTTTTGAATTCCTTGAACATTCTCATTTCTTCATTGAATTTTTTGAGGGCCTAATGCTCATGCTTCAAGATATCTGTCCTTTTGGCGGGAAGTTCAGATTGCATTCTCAAAGGCATATACATCATAAATGGCGAAAAGGAATGCTGAGCTCTGGGCTTTTCATAGAATTATAACTTTGCTTTGAGAAGCCTAATTTCGATTGATTGTATTTGTCCCAAAGAGAAGAAATGTTGGGAAGTCGAAAGTAGGCTTAAAATGTCTTCGACGGGGAGAAAATCAGTAATGGTGCATACAATTTCAGTGTGAGAGGTGGCCTCCAGTACCAGCAAGTACTGCCTGATCCGGACTGTGAAGGCGTTTGCCAGGTTCAACGAGCAGCGACTATAATTCATTAATATTATCAAATAATGAAAAAGAATTGCCTTTGAGAAAAAACCAAAGAAACGGCCTTTTAATTTATGGATATTTGAAAATGAATGTCCTTATGGTGATCATCAAAGGCTGCGATTGAGAGGGTGGTCTCCATCCAAAGCTTACATAATGAATGCGGGCCTTTTAGGCTTCTGGGCAGCTGCTCGCGCCTACTCTTCCCTTTGAGCCTGAGCTTGCTGATACTTCTGTAGCTCTTCTCGATCAGCTGATTCATCAAACTCCTCTCCATAATACTCTTCATCTTGCTCTTCACCTATTCCAAGCTCATGCTGAATTTTGGCAATGAGAGAGGCTATTTTCTTTTTGGGAATTTTATCTTCTTTCAAGATATGAGGATGTTCTTTATAGAGCTGTTCGGCTGCTTCGTCGGGGTAGGGATGGAGCACTAATTTTTGCAGCAAGATGGTATAGACTTTCTTCTTTGGGTCGGATTGCCTAACCTTGTAATGGACTCCGATGATGGGTGGCTCATATCGAACGCACAGACCTGGGTAGAGAATGAGGTACCTAGATAGACCATACCTTCGCTCATATTCAAATTTAACTAATTAAATACATAGATTCATGAGCTTTAGTTAAAATCGTTAAGAAACTTATCAGGGAGCATCATCTCCAGCAAGACCAGTCCAGGACGAACCTTAACTCGAGTTTGCCAGACTGTCCCCATTGTATGCAATAATATAAGCAGAATGCCTCGAGTGCATGCTGACGATCAGGACAAGAAAACAATCTGTCTCTTTTGGAGTGTCCTTCTATTCGCCCTCCTCTTTATCGTCATCATTGCTCACTTTGCAAGTACAAAATAGTCTATGATAGTTCCTGACCTTTATGAAAGACATAGTAGGTAAGCCTATAAGACAAGTGACGCACAGTGCAACTTTTCTGACACTCCAATGATATCCAATGGGAGCGTATACTGTGGAAATTACTACACCTCCAACCAGCCAAAAGTAGGAGAGGTCATTTTTGGTTGGGGACCCATGAACCAGTTTGCACTCACATATCTATAAGTTGTCCCAGTCAATGACAACACTGAATTAAGTACACCTTTTATGAAGTAGACTTCAAAATGGATGTAACTATGGCGGTCTGGGAGATAGCCCCCTACTATAACTAAACACTCAAGGCCACTCATTTTTTGGCAGTCAAAAAAACAGCTGAAGTTATTATCCCGATAGATTTTTCCTCAAGTACAGCCTAATAATTGTACGCTGAAGACGGAACTACAGTCCAGGCCTATCATTAACTCTTAGCTGTGATAACACATTTATCGTCGACACCTTTCTTCATCGAAATGACCTTCAGTCAGAGTCTCAACAGCTCACAAATTGTCGGCCTGTACTCTCAGGTAGGATTTTAATTATTAAGTCAAAGGCTGTCAACTCAAGCTTCACTGCTTACACCATCAGTCTGCGGTATAGTTTCTTGGCCACCTCCATTCTGGCGCTTATTATTTATTTTTACAGGTTTGTAAAAATTCCCAGAGGCAAATTAATAATTTAGCAAAAATTCATAGCAGTCATATCTGTGCTTTTGCTGATGTTCAATGATCCCTTTTATCCGATAACAATACTTAAACCCAATGGAGCAAGTGCCTTTTTCAGCATTCTTTTTGTCACCAACCTCATATGTGCACTCTTTCTCTTCTGGATAGTCACAGCAGACCGGATTCTGTTTGAAGACGCTAAAATATAGAGTGATCAATTAACAAAGAAGAAAATTATATATGTGGTGATCCTGTGGTTGGAGATGATCATCATCACAATGATATACTCAGTCGAGCAAATAAACAGCACGCCAATTTTGACCAACGATTTCAACCGTCGCTTTTTGATAGCCCGAGTGGTCATCATTGTTACAGTTGTAATTGGAGTGCTTTATATTGGGTATCGATACGGGCAGATCTGTGCCTCAGATTAAGCCAAATTATGGAGAAGCTACATCTTCATGGTCTTTTCCATTGTCTTCATCGTTGCCATTTTCATCATCGTGGCCTCAAATACCCTGGTACCCTATCACTACGAAGGTTCTGCTATCTTTCTCGTCTACTCATTCGTCAACCTCTATGTATACTACATCCAGTACATGTTCACCACCACCCGAGAAGAATCTGAAAGAATGGAAATCATCATGATGGACGGGGGAGTCGAAAGTCGTCACGATGTCTTGTCAGTTGGTACTGTGGATATTGTTGATGTGGAACTGGAGGATGAGGAGGAGAAGTATTGGAGGAAGTACCAGACTGACGCTCCTGGCAGCGTGGAGTAGAATAGTTCGATGCCTGTAAGAAATTCTGAGGTGAATGTCGAGTATGAGATGGAGTATGATTGATTTATCATTTTGTCTAATAAATCAGATATAAATTCAGCCATTAACATCATTATTGATGAACCTGTTGTCTATCTTCCAGTGGTGAATGATCTCTTTCACTAAACGAATTTTGCATTTCTCCTAGCCTACACTCTCTCTCTAATTTTATCTCCTACTATTTTTTAGATAGGAGACCCCCAATGCGTGCCTATCTTTGCTGCTCATTAGTGGTCTTCCTGGGTGCTGGAGACCTTTTGACTGCTCTCGCAAATAAGTAGAAACATCAAGAGATGTTTCATCTTCTTGTTCTTCAGTTTACAAGGGTCTTATATTCGCTGATTTAGAGATTATCGGCTGTACAAGTTTGGCAGCTATCATTGATTAATTGTTCCCATTTGGAGAAAGGTCGCCCTTGCGATAGAGTTGTATTTGATGTTTTTATGCAAAATTTCTAACTTTACTGAGATCCTTCATCGCCTGTGTATATACTTTGTGATTAGATGGCGAATAATGAATCTAAAGCTCCCCTTCTTTTTGTTTTTATTTACTATCAAATCTTTAAACTCTCTTCTTCAAAATACTTAGGTATTCGTCTTCTTGCATTGAAAGCTAGCGTATGAACTTAAAGTACTCTTCGTTCAGTTCAGGCCTGTGAACAACGAAGTCCTCAACTATTTTAAGCTTTTTCACTAAATTTTCAATGACTATTTTGTTTTTGTTTGACACTGGGTGCTGCACACTGATGCTTTGTTTTATTTTATGAAAAGGGCCAAGTCGGGGCAATCTAAGCTTAATATTGTTTGTTTCAATATCAGCAATATTCTTATTGTCAGAAGTCTATTTATGCTCCACTCTGCTAGAGCACGGTTAAAACTGTTTTTCATGGGCTGACTCCGCGTATCTCTTTCTGCTGGGTGTCCTTGAAACCGGAGAGTTTTTGGGAGTTGATATCTGAAACTTAGGAGCTTTTGGCCTCATAAGATTACAACTTAATCGTTTTTATATACAAGCAGTAGATCAGAGGTTGTTGTTAGAGCTAGTCTATAGAGGGGTCTTCTCCTCAACACGAGTGTTCACCCTCTTCTCCTTTCTGAACTGCAAATTGGACACCTCATCCCAGGAACTGATCTTGTCTTTCAACTTCTCATATTCGTTTGCTTCGGTCTTAAAGACAACTCGGATGTTTTCCTCCTGTCCTTCGACTGACACTAGCTACAAGCTATATTCGATTCATATATACTTCTATTAATTTTCGAGACGTTTTTTGAGCTCTTGAATAGGTGTATTTTCTTCAGTGTTGAGGTGCAGTTACATAACGTACTCTTTCTTGTAGGTTGGGGAGTTGACTTACTCCTTGTTAGATTCAGTAAGGGGAGACTAGTTGGGTGTATCATTGGGTCCGCTGTTAGCTTTTTTTATTTTTTGAAGTTGAGCGCTACTGGGAAGTTACTCCGAGGCAGCTTTATTGAAGAATCGAGAGGGCTGATGGTTTTCTTCGAATTATGGTCGTTATGCTCGAGCAGTTGGCGATCTGTTTCCATGTGAGATGGTGGTGCTTCTATCTCGATCACCAGAGCCGTTTTCGAACTGGATAAACTCTTCGATGAGTTTGTCCTAATCAGCAAAGCTATCTTCGTCCTGCTGCCAAATTTGAAGGGTTCTGAGAGAGAATTGCTTCATCAGAATGTACCAATAGTAGAGATTGGGGTGCGTCGACCTGTTGGGAATTTCTAACGATAGGTCCAAAAATACTCTTGCTTTGTTCGAGATAAAGAAAAACCTTGGCGTCGGCTCCAGCAGGAAGGCTGCCCTTGGAAAGGTAACCATTTTTATTGAGCCTTGCCTCCAGTTGAGATAGCTTTGAGGAGCTTTCGAGGTATGTACTTTTTTGCGTATTCATTCAAATTTCTTTTGATAGGGAATTAAAACTACAACAGAGGGAAAAATATTATCAATTAAGGCTAATCTAATAGCTAGACATGAGTTAATTAATAAAATCAAGGAAAGTGCAAATCGAAGTTTGCAGCACTCAGAGACAGGCTCATCGAATATACTGCCATGTTGATGTTAGACCAGGTCGACTCTTCTTCCATCCGACAAGCACTTCCCATGCTCCCCATCAGACTGTTCTCACGAGACAGTCGCTTCGCTATCGACTTCATCGGATGTACCTTCTTCTCTTGGTTGTATCCTTTGCGAGGAGCCTCCTTCTGTGAGATGTGCTTCATGGGCTTGATTTTTTTGCTGAGGCTGACAGATTTGCTGGCTTATAGTTGGCGTTTGTTGAATGTTAGGAAGGTTCCTTTGGTGACCTCGATGAGTCCTTTGGTGGTGGGAAGAGAATAGGTGCGTTGACACATGTCGTTCGAATCCTATTTCGGCAAACAATAAATAATATTAGCAATCTGAATAATTTTTATTAAAGTCACAGACTGTCCCAAAAATCAGCATCCCTGCTCTACCGACGCTTTCTCACTTCCACAAAAAACATTTTTTTCATCTATCTCTCCAGCATCAATATTTTTTGCTAGCTATTCGATACCTTTTGGATTGCTGAGGTGAAGGAGCCCTGCTTTATTTTTCTATAATTGTTTTTGGAAAGCTAATAGTATAGTTCGTACTGAGGGTGTGCTACTTTTTCCATAGCTTTGCAGAGCCTTTTGACAAGCTTGAGCTTAATATCGGACTCGTTCAAGGGAATGTACTTTATGATATTTTTCAGGAATCTGATGGCTTGTCGGTAGAATTTACACTCGAGGAGAGTATTGGTATAAATCAGAGCGACATCTACTTCAAATTAATCAAATTTCAGAGGATGGATCCTCTAAAGTCGAGATTTAAGAAAGTTCCACAGGCACTTTGATCCTTTGATGTACTCCTTTTGTAAAATATACAACTTTCCAAGGTCAAAGTTGCAGCACGCATACTGATAATGCAGGATCCTTCGTGCTGGTTTATTTCGATTGAAGGCCTTGCGTATTTATTCATGAAGATATTGTAAATCCTTTTCAGAGAATTACGATATAGCTATTGAGACGAAGTTCGGATACCATTTGTAGTAGTAAGTCATGTATGTATTTGATTTACTGCATTCATAAAAGAGGTTCTGGAGTCTTGACTATATGTTTTCAACCATAAGTTACCTATCCTTTTAAGAAGCGAGACCTTTTGCCAGAAGAGTATTTATTATGTAACAGTTCAGACTTAATTCCTTGTAGTTTTGCTTCTAGATGTCGCCTTTTGATAAAAAATCCCTCAAAATCATGAGCTGACTTAAACTTTTATCATAGTTTTTATTGAAAAGAGAAATAAGAGCCAAATTTTTCAAGACTTCGTAACTGTCTGCTTGATGAAGAAGATAGCCTCCACTCTCGTCTATGAGAGTTTGTGCTTTTAAAAATACTTGCTCGCATTATTCAACATGCTATCGCTTCATGAGAAGCTCGCCCCATGAACACAGGATTGACAGTTTGGCATTATTCAAATTTCTGTTGCTTTTCTTGCTTTGTATTTAAAGCATTTCGAGAAGAACCTTATACTCGTTGGCAGTCTCCTATTATTTTTCCATTTGATTCAAAATCCAAACTTTGAGTCTTTTAGCGTAAAACAATTGATAGAAGTTGTCAGAAACAAGGCCTATATACTCATCAGCTATTTTGAGTGCCACTTGTCTATATTTATTAACATCAAAGAGCTTGAATTTGTGGTCTTTGTAGTTGCAAAGCTTTGACAGTAGAATTCCAAAATCGAATTTTTATTTCTGATTCATTTCTCCCAATATTTTGATTAAATCTTCTATCTATTGGATGATTATCGGCTAATTTGTGTCAAAGCTGAGTTGGTATGTGTCTGCGAAGCATATGTATATGTATCTGAAGCTATCCTGATAACTGACTTCATTGTTGGTTTTAAGAGACATGTAAGTGCATCTGGCTATCATCTGGGAAAATTAAGGATGGTCAGATTTGAAGGGAAACTTAAAGTATGCGTTAACTAGAGCAGCCAAATAGTTGGATTGTTCAAAACTGTCGAGAAACAATGAGGAGCAGTAAATGTAATTCTTGGCAATAGCCCCAACATGTTGCTTTGAAGAATTTTCAATAGGAAAGTATTTGGCTGACGTTTCAACCAACGAATATAATACGTCTAATACAGCGGTTCGATTTGGATTCATATTTTTCAGCAGCTCCATTTCTATAATTAGTTAATCGACGGCCCTGCTATGCCTACCTATTATTTGCTTTATTCTACTGATCTACTCTGTGTAATTCTAGCTTCCTGATTTGCCTACATTTTAAAGAAGGCTCAGGGTTGTTTTGCTCTAGGGGCCATAATGTCTGGAGGCGAATTTCCACTCTTTGATCAGGTTATCAGGTTAGGGTTTCTTTACTGTGAACTGAAAGAGACTGTATAGTTCCAGCCTCAAAGAATACTAAATTTAGCTCAAGTCATGCTCATCATAGCACTTATCAATAATACCCTTGACAAACTAAGCAGATACTTCTACTTCCTTTTCCTTGGCTCTGCAGACAAGATAGGTGATTTCTGAGGCAAAATGGTTGATGATGAAGGCATTCTACTTGGGAGCTAGAGTCTTAGTGGTGGTTGACTGACTCGCAATAGAGTTGACAGTTGGAGGGTTGTAAGATTGGTCGCTGACACCCACGTCAGAGTAGGCCTATTGGCTTCCCATGCTGAAGCTGACAGAACCACCATAGAAGCTCTATTATTGGTTGTAGCTCATACTGTTGCTACTGATCTGAGAGGTATAGCTGACAAAGTTACTCTAGAACTGTTTGAGGGTCTATTTCAGAGAATGCAGGTCATTAAGGTAGAGGTTGACATATCCTTTGCCTCCATTGAGCAATCTGGCCATCGAGTGGGAGCAAAAATTGGGTGTACCTGCAAACCGAGTCAGAGTGGCCGATTTGTATCCTTCCTAAAGCAACATGGTCATTCCGAAGTCCCCAAAGACCATTTATCTTTGAGTAGGACTATACAGTATGTTTTCTGGCTTGATGTCCCGATGCACAATTCTCATCGAGTGCATCATCATCAACTTCTTCATGAGTGTTTTTTCACACTACTGTAAATCAAGGCCTTTTTACATATATTAGAAATCGTTGGTGATAGGCTCACACAGTTCCATTTTGAACTCTACGCAGTTATTGAAGCATATCAAGTCGTAGCCAGTGTTGACTATCTTGGGGCCTATGTTCAACAGGGAAAATATTTTGTAGTAGCAAAATTATTTAAGACATTTTTTGAGTTGTAGTTGTTCTCCTTTACTCTCCTCGAAATCATATCCTTGTTAAGGTTGCAGCTTATGCAAGAAGGGGATTCTTTTGACAGCATAAGTCTTGTGGTTAAGCTTGACCTGAAATACTGAACCAAAGCTACCTGCTCCCAGTTCCTGTCCGCGATTGTTGGGATCACCAGAGTCAGCTTCTCTATGCATATTTAGAACAAGGATTCTCAACTTGAAGGGTCCTAGATACACTTGATAGGTGTACTCAAGGCCATAGAACTGAGTGGATACGATAGAGAAGAAAGCTTTATCTTTTTGATAGTGATTATCGTCGAATGGATGGAGCTTGTTGGAGATGACACTGATGTTGTGATATTTCAGTAAATCGGCTTCAATTGTATCTTATGAAAAATTGGCATCAGCAAAGGACGATAATATTCTTTGATAATCCTCAATATCCTCTGCTCTTTCATCTTCCCCTTGCCCAAGATCGATTGGCTGCATCTTGCATTACCCTGTTTTTTTGAAGCTCGCTCCTTAACGGTACTCCTTCATAGTATTCCTTAGCAGGAAATAATATAGTGAGAAGCCAATATACAATCACAATCGTCTTCAGAATGATTTGATCAGGTAAAAATTTAGCCATCTCTTGCCCGTCAGCAAAAACTACTTGTTCGTCACATCATAAGCTATCCCGTTCAGAACCTCGTCATTTTTTTTGGCCTGTGGCTCTTTGCTGACTAGTACAGACAGTTTGTATGTCTATACAATTTTTCCTGTCAGTAGGTCGATCTTCACGATGTTGTCGGTCAGGTAGACATTGGCGTACACAAAGGGCTGTCCATTCTACTAGACATACTCGAGTTCGTTGAGCATGTTTCTGGGGTGATTGTCCTCATCCTTCACAGAAATAGTCTGTAAAATTTAAAGGTTTTCGTTTGTAATGTAGATCTTGTCAGATCCATCTGTAATGATCAGATGGCTACCGTTGTGGCCCAGCCCCCACCCTTAGAACTTCCAATTTAGCCTATCCTTCTAAACAAACTTCCCGTCTTTTTCCTAAAACCTTAGAACGACCCTATCTCTCCAGGTGAGGACGTACAAAAGGTTGTTGATGGGAAAGCGTGCAACTCCTTCAAAAAACAGATTTTACTTTTTATAATAAGGAGACCTGTAGACCTATTTGATTTATGTGACCATTCCATTGCGGGTGTACTCCATTACCGTGAAGTAGGACTCTCTCCATAGTCCACAAGATTCGACAAGATGAGTTTTGTTGAGAAACGATAATCCCTCACTGTAACATTTTTTGTCGTGGGGGTATTCTTGAGCGATCTTGATCTAGTGGTCTTGGTGATTGAAAGCCTTGTTCGCATGATTGTAGGTATCATATTTGAGTCTGGAGTAGTGAACAGACCCAAGAACAAGGGCAAAAATGACTATTGATAGGACATAGATCCATCTCCATTTGGCGGACTACTTGCCACCAGAAGAAGACTGATCATGATGCGAGTGATTGTAGTCCTAGTGATTGGACAGGTCAAGCTACTATATTTAGAGATGATCGTGTCCTGACCTGTCGGAATGTTGTACTATGGCGACTGGACTGAGCATCTACTTTCGAACAGGAAAAAGTTTATTATATCTTATATTCCACAGGAAGTACACAAAGACATCAGTTGGAGCAGTTGCTTCCACCCGAAAAGGACATCATATGGCTCTCAGCCGAGCTTAGATTGGGAATCAACAGCTTTCTGTCCTCTGGATAGCGTTTTTGGAACCTGATCCAGGTTATTTACTCGTCACACTCGATTTTCATGTTGAGTTTCTCTATCCTTTCCTCGTAGGCTTTGAGAGAGGAAATGACCAACCTAAGGAGATCTTTTTCATAGTTGAAGGGAGAGTATTCTGCTCTGAGAGTGTCCACCAAAAAGCCTAAGCAAATGAGCACTAAATACAACATTTAATACTTAGAAGCACAGTGATCCATAAAATAAGCTTGTTGAATGAACTTTTAATAGTTTTGAACTGTTGTTTCAGATTAAAGGTTCCAGCCAAAGGCTAAGCAGAACACCCAATAAGAATAAGCACCAAAACAGCTATGATCGACATCACGATCACTTTTTTGTTGGAGGGGAAGTATAAAGTTTTACTGAAGATTCTTTTCTTGGCCCACAGCTTGTATATCTACTGGTTCACTGCATCTTCAAAATATTACGTTCTTTGTGGATGAATTTCACCAGCTAAACGGATTGTTCTTTGTAATCAAGGGTCAGATCATCGAGTGTGCTTTCCCTAAGGATAAACTAATTGCCGTGATAGTTGGAGTAAAGGTAAATACTGTCTTGGTTATGCTCTGGAATGGAATAGGTATCGGTGAGCTTGTTGTGTCTGTTTTTGTTTCGGATTTGTGTGAACCTAATATCCTAGCTCAGATGCTTTTTTCGGAGCTCCTTAGCGATGAACTACCCCAAACGGCCACTTTGTTCCATCGACATTATTATTTTAAATGCCAGAGAGGATCCCCATGAAAGGAGGATAGTCAAACCTTAATGAATAGCATATAGAGTTCAGGAAGTTTCTTTGGGAGGTCTGTAGTTGGTATGTATGCTTATTTAATGTTGTCTGATAGTTTGATAAGATAAATTACTCGGGAATAATTGCAGCATGGCAGGCAACATCGAACCAGATTTTATGTTCAAAATCATCATAGTTGGAGACTCGGGTGTCGGCAAGACCAACATTCTCACCAAATTCACATAGAACACCTTCAGAGATGACTCCAAACCCACCATCGGAGTGGAGCTGGCCATCAAAACCTTCATCATCGATAAAATGATCATCAAAACGCAAATTTGGGATACGGCAGGACAATAAAGATTCAGGGCCATCACAGCAGCCTACTACCGGAAAGCCTTAGGAATCATTATGGTGTTTGATCTAACCAGCACTCGCTCCTTCGAACACCTGCAAAACTGGTTCAAAGAATTAGAGGCGTATGGAGAGCCCAATACAGTTGTCTTGTTGGTGGGTAATAAATCAGATCTAGCCAAGTAAAGAGAGGTCCAAATGTCCACCATTGAAGCTTTTGTAAACTAGAAAAAATGCCTTTACCTCTAGACCTCGGCTATGACTGGCCAGAACATTGAGGAGGCCTTCAATTTGCTTGTGAAATGTAACTGATCCTTAAGTTAGAGGTCTTTAAGCACCATTCAAGCTTATAAAAGCTATAAATTCCAAAGCAAGAAAACAGGTAGAAAAAACTGACTTACTCGCCGGTTCGGAAGGACAGAGTCAAGAGCAGGAGTCAGGTAACCAAACCAAAAAGAAACTGCTGCTGATACCCTTTCACTGTATATTAATATCTATGTTCAACCCACAATAACTGGAAGCCATGTTCGCCGAGATGATCCATCTTGCCCACAACAAAGAGAGGTTGTCTCCTGAGGAGCTCAACCACATAGGACAGATGATGGACAGCATTAGACAGCATTGCGATAAAAAACAAATAACAATTCCGAAAGCTATTATTGAGCCCAGAAACGAGCAAGCTCTGAACAATTATATCAGGAATGAAGGCAAGAGGTCAGAAGGGAAGATAGAGCTCAACAGAAGCAAGATGAAAATGTACCTGATGGCTCATCAGATACTATCGGAGTCTCCTCTCAATGAAGAGGATGGAAATATAGGAATTTGAGAAAAGAGCTATGCTGAGCACAAATGATGTGTGTTAACTTTCAATTTAGTAGATTTGAGGGTAATCAAAAAAAGCGGGGTCAGGCAATATACACTCTTTGATCGAATTGACTCATAATAAAATGGACTACATTTCAAGAAAGAGCTACATCAGTCTTGCTCTCAAGGCTGCAATCATCGATCTCGATCTTCAGAAGCAGCAGCCAGTCCTCGAGTACCTGCTAACCAACCTCCTCTCACAAACATACTCTGACTTGGCGAAATAGCTATCAGAGAAGATCAATCCAAAGGAACAGAACATTTCTCTTAATGCAATGCAGGCTCTTGAGAATGAGTATCCTCTTAAAGGAGGATAGGACGACAACGGAAACATTCTCAAGTACAGAGCAGTCATCTATCAGCCAAAAATCACAGCAAGCTACGATAAAATGTTGGGGATGAAAGCTGACAGAATCGCCCTCTTCTAGGGATTTACTATTGAGAACTACAGTCTGAAAGAAATCAGGGAGATGCGTGAGCACAAAAAGATTGAGAAAACTTTCAAGAAGAAGGAGATAACTGATTTTGAGAAGATCAGGAGGGAGATTGATCTTATGGTGAAGACAGGTTAGGCTCAGAGGAAGAAAAGATAGCAGGAGGAGGAAAAAAAGCACCAGAAGGCTCTAAAGGAGGCTCGGATGGCCAAGAAAAAGGAGTCACAGTCATTCATGCTTTAAAAGGAGGATGAGGACGATGAGTGATATCAATTCGATCAATTCTGTTTAATTTATCTGATTCTGATGGTCCTATTCTTCATTAGTTAATCAAACTTGTTCCTCAGGTATACTTCCTCTTAGTCCTTCGTTGGCAGGTATTTGAGGTTGTTTGAAGACTCCAGAGCTGACTGTTTTCTGGCTAGGATCAAATTTTTCAGATTTTGCCTTCCACTCTTTGAGCCACACTCTTCTATTTCAGTCTTGAGGAAAGTTACTGGTAGAATTTTGCTAGCACTCCCCTTCTTGTTGACGATGTTTTATTTGGCAAATCGATAGGTCGTGTTGAGGACATTTACTTTATTTATAGTCTTTTTGGGCAGGGTTCGAATCGGAATTGCTGAGCCATCGTAGTCGTAGGAGAACTGGTCATTAGAGGTAACTAGGAAGTTCTGCCGATAAGAGCTGTTGGTCTTGTCCATAGCTTCTAACCTCATTGATGGCTTGAGCATCATGTTGTTCTATGCCGTGTTCCTGAACAACCTCTCCCTGATCATATCCTCATATCTGTCACTTTCATTTCCAGGTAACTTCAAGGCCTACAATTATCTTTTTAGTGACAACCCACTCAGTTGTTGCTCCTTGGGAAAACGAAGCAAATTAATTGAAGAACGAACAGAATTGAGGGTCCTTTTAGAGACCAAGGCAGGCTTGTGCTCAGAGCCAATAATAGATGCATTTTTTGTGTATGATCCCCTCTTTTACCACTGGATCTGTTTTCCTCCACAGATCCAGTCATTGGAAACACATAAGGGTTCTTATTCTGCGTTTGGACTCCTTTAGTTCTGCAAATATTCGCCAGAGATGGGCTCGTAAGATGAACTAATAGAATGCTCCAGTTGGTCGATAGTTGAGCTGATCCTTTCTTCGTACTTCCTTTCATCTGCTTATCTACATCGACCCTCTAGGATGTCCATTAGGTCTTCCACAAAAAGCATGGCGATGGCTTCAGAGCATGCAAACTGGCTTCTCACCTGATACTGATACTGAGGGTTATGGCGAACGACTGTTTTGTGCTTGATTTGGCAGCTGACTTTTTTCTGAGCTACACGGCTGTGATGTGCGAGGTCGGTATCTAGCTCGACTGTTTTTCTACGCATAGAATATTATATGAAAAGTGGCAATAGAAATAGACAAAATGAAACATTATGAATGCATCAACAGCAAAACTTTCTCCCTCCTTCTGCTGTCGCCTATATTTTTATGTTCTGCTTCTCTTCTTGCTAGTTTTGAGCATTGGTCATGCGAGCAGATTTGAGGTGGTCGACAGTGAGAGGAGCATCGAGATCCTCTTACATGATCTTTTTGCGTCTGGTTTGCTGGAG
>Ga0100378_1003563_pt1 | contig 14862 bp, 15 predicted proteins | sample CryGeymeta201502_FD_81535 | JGI IMG/M metagenome (GOLD analysis project Ga0100378, IMG submission 81535) | Groundwater microbial communities from Crystal Geyser aquifers in Utah, USA - Crystal Geyser metaG 2015-02 | ecosystem: Environmental > Aquatic > Deep subsurface > Groundwater | place: USA...
ATATTTTTTGCCGTTTGTTTTTATTACATATTTAGAGGCAAATTGACTGGCGACATCATCCTGTACTTCAAAATGACATTTTTGGATATGCGGACCAATAAAGATTTTTATATCAGCAGGATTGCAATTAAAATTATTTATTAATGATAGAACAGTTTTTTGAGCAATGCCATTTAAAACCCCTTTCCAGCCGGCGTGTGCCAAAGCGACTACTTGTTTTTGCTGGTCATAAAAATAAATTGGTAAACAATCAGCGACGGTTAATGTTAATAAGCAATTTTTATCGACAGTCATTAGAGCATCGCAATCTGTTAAGGTGTTTTTTTCTGTTTGGCTATCGATAATTAAAACATTATTTCCATGAGTAAGTTGCGCATTAATTATTTTACGCGTATTAAGATTTTTGCGCTCGAAAAAAGCTCGCTGATTAGTCAGATTATTTTTCATAGGACCGTCAACTTTTTCGGAATGGCCGAATATTAGGTTGAGGGATGCAGTAAATTTCATGCGGAGACGAGAGGATTCGAACCCCCGATACCATTTCTGGTATACCACGTTTCGAATGTGGCGCATTCAACCAGCTCTGCCACGTCTCCTGTTAGGCTAATTCTTAGCCTAGATTATAATCAATATCCCTACAAATATCAGTAAGAAAATAAATAAACCAGTTCCGGTTGCTAACAGTAATTTGACGCTTTCTTTTTTCTGACCATCAAGATAGAGTAGTATCGGTTTTCCTAAGATTAAACCGCTCGTTAATAGTGCTGAGAAAACAAAGAGCAGTAAAAAAATAACCGGAGAAATTAATTCATTGTCTTCAGCTCCAAAAATACGCTCACCGTTATTAAGAACGAGCGAAACTAGAAATATGTATACGACGACCCCTAAAGAATGCAAGGCTGCAATTTTAAATAATTTATTTTTTTCCATAAACTTCATGTTTAATTTTTTCTATTTCTTGAATACTTAATTTTCGCCATTCGCCTTCTTTGATTCCGCCTAAACCAATCCCCGCGAAATTAGTTCTCTGTAAATCAGCGACGCGAAAACCAAGAGCACTGAACATCCGGCGAATTTGTCGCTTTTTACCCTCACTTAAAGTTATTACAAAAATACCTTCTTGTAAATATTCTGCTCTTTTAGCACGGGCTATTCCATCGCCTTCACCAATATCCATTCCTTTAACTAAATCGTAAGCCACTTTACGTCCCATACCTGGCAATAAATTTTCACCTCGCTGAGGGAAGATTCTAGTGGTATAAGTTTTTTCTTGTTTTAAGCGCGGATGAGATAATTGTTGGGCTAGCTCCCCATCATTAGTTAAAAGAATGATCCCGCGGCTATCTTTGTCTAGACGACCGATAGAAAACAATCTGTCTTTTAGAGAAATTAATTGAAAAATATTTTGTTCTCCGGGAAAATCTCGAGTGGTGCAGGTATAACCCATGGGCTTATTGAGCTTAAGATAAACTTTTTCCGCTTTTTGAGGTAATAGTTTACCACGAAACGTTATCTTATCTTGTTCTGGGTCCGCCTTATCGCCTAAAGAAGCGAGCTTGCCGTTTACTTTAATAGAACCCATCTTAATTATTTTTTCTGCCTCACGACGTGAACAGAGACCGCTTTCGGCAATTGCTTTTTGTAAAACCATTATCATATTTTTTTGAATTTAACCTCTGTTGTTAGCGAGCCTAGAAGCGCCAAGAGTATAAAAAATATCGCTGCTAGGTCATTTTTAAAATAAGGAACATCTACTAAGCCATGAATGGTGATAACTATCATCGCGCCAAATAATCCGAGCGCCAGATAGTTTTTAGTTTGGAAAAATAATTTTAGAGAAATAAATAAATATTTGAAAATTAACCAACTGAAAACCAAGGCGCCTAAAATTCCTAACTCGCTCCAAAAGTTTAAGAAAATATTATGAGGGTAAAGATAAATTTCTACAGGTTGCCAGTATTTAGTTCTCATTTCTGCACTCGCTCTTAATTGAGCGTCAAAATTTTCTATTTTATCGCGATTGAAAAAGATTCCCATCTGATGATATGGCGCCACGGCCGCCTGATAACCACTTAAACCGTTACCGCTTAAAATTTTCCAACCCTTTAAGCTCATCATTGTTTCCGTCCATTGTCTTTGTCTAATCTCACCTGATAAATCACGTAAGAATATTTTATCAGTCGCATAACTTTTTAAAGTTGGAACGGAAAAAATTATTAGCATACTCGCAAGTGCTAAAACAATAGCCGCGATTCTTGATTTTTTATTAGCAAATAGGGAGCATAAAAAAACTGCCGCCAAGATGCCAATAATTGCGCCTTCAGATTTAGCAAAATAAATTGCTAGTAGTGATATTAAAATTACGAGCACAACTGCTATTTTATTAAGCGTCTCTTTTTCCCCCCAGCCTTTAATTGTTAAAAAGTAACCGCTAAAAATTATAACGAGTGGAGCTAAAAATAAACCGACCGCATTAGGATAACCAAAAAAAGAAACAACGCGTCTAGTTTCTAAGTTGGCCCAAAAAGGATTAAAGATGAAAAGTCCAGTTATTTGTTGGAATAAGCCAACTAGAGCGGTTGTCCCTGCGCCTAAAATAAAAGCTGAGATAATTTTTTTCCTTCCTTTTTCATTTTGGAAGACATTCATAATTAGAATAAAGAGCAGTATCGGTTCGAAAAAATAAGCCTTCCAGATTCCTAAAGCGCTAGTGTTAAAGCCACTTATTGCAACCGCTAAAAAAGAAATAATAATAATCGCCATTATTTCTAGGCTGTAGGGATATGGAATTCGCTCGCGACGCTTTTTAATCCAATTTTTTAAATTAGGAGCCGCGGCTCTTAAAAACCAAACGGCAAAGCTAATTAAAATCATGGCCTCTAAAAAAGTAAACGGTATTCCTAAAACATTAAAACGTAGCAGATATGAGGGCAGAAAAGCAATAATCATAAAAACTGCTAAATCCAAACGTAAAATAGCGAGCGTTAAGAAAAATATTAAAGATAAGCCTAGAATTATAGCCACAATTTTTTTTAATTTATAGTTTAATTATAGCACTGCGCGCTTTTAAACAAAAACACCCCCTGGCCGGGAGTGTTTAGAGTACCACTTAGCAATTTAGTTGACTCTTTCAACGTATTCGCCCGTATCCGTATTTAATCTAATCATATCACCCTCTTCAATAAACATCGGTGCATTTATTAGGGCGCCAGTCTCAATTTCTACTTGTTTGTTGACGTTACCGGCAGAATTTCCTTTTACTCCCGGCGGAGCGCTAACAACTTTGAAGTCCATTTTTATTGGCAAGCTGATAGTTACTGGCTTATCCTCAAAATATAAAACATCAACATCAGTTCCGTCTTTTAAAAATTTTACTGGTTCTCCTATCTCTTCCACGGATAAATTAAACTGTTCATAATTTTCATTGTCCATGAAGTAAGCCTCATCCTTGTCTTTATACATGAAATTAGCTTTTTTAGTTTTAGTTTCAGCCTCTTCTGCTTTTTCTGAGCCCTGATAGGTTCTTTCTAAGACGTTACCGTTTATTAAGTTACGGCATTTAATCTTTAAAACAGCGCCGCCACGTCCCATTTTATGATGATCAGTTTTGATGATGATGTAGGGCTCGCTGTTTACCTTGATGACCTTGCCGGTTTTTATTTCATTGAAATTTAGCATAGGTTTTTGTCCTTATTTTATTTATGAGTTGCTGAGAGTAGAGCCATAACACGAGAGCGTTTGATAGCAGTCGTTAATTTTCTTTGGTGCCAAGCACAAACTCCAGTTCTTTTGCCAGGTAAAATTTTCATATAGAAATTAATAAAGCGGCGTAGAGTCCTGGTGTCTTTGTAGTCAACATCTAAATTGTTAACACAAAAATAACATTCTTTTGTTTTCTGTTTGTTCATATTTATAATTAATTAAAAAGGTATATTTTCAACGCGGATTTCTTCTTCCATAGGCTCCTCAGGAACCTCAATAATTTCTTCGCGAGCGCTATTTCCAGCGGGAGCGCTGAAGTTGGATGAAGTGCCCTTGTTGTCTAACATTATCATATTTTCAGCCACAATTTCCGTGCGGTAGCGTTTCACGCCATCATTACCAGTCCAATCGGTAGTTTGTAAACGACCTTCAATATAGACTTTAGAGCCTTTGTGAAGATATTTAGCACAAACTTCAGCTAACTTTCTCCAGGCGATAATATTGTGAAATTCTGTTTTCTTTTGTTGTTGACCACTTTGATCATTCCAAACCAAATTAGTCGCTACTCCAAAGGAAACAACGCTTTGTCCAGAGGGAGTATTTTTTAACTCAGGATCACGGGTAACGTTACCGATGATCATAGCTTTGTTTAAATTCATATTTTTGGACCAATTTTGAATTCAGCCGACATCGACAGAAAGCAAAATTATTAAATTAAATCTTTAGCACTTAAGATGCCTTCTAATTTCGCGTCCAACTCTTTCATATCGGAATGCTTTTCCTTTTTAGCTGCTGGTTTAGCATCCTTAGTTGTTATTTCGGATTGTTTTTTAGACTTGTCCTTAACTTCTTTTTCTTCTAGAGCTTTCTTCGCTTCGATTTTGGCATTAATTTTTTTGTCCCGAGCCAAATCAGCTTCACTCTTAGAATTTTTAATTACGATTTGATGACGTAAGATTTCAGTTGAAAGTCTTAAGTTTTGGTCAATCGCTGCGAGTGCACTTTTTTCTAAATCAAATTCACAAAGGCTGTAATAGCCATAAGCATTGTGTTTGATTTCATAAGCTAACTTTTTCTTTCCCCAATATTCACGATAGCTAATTTCGCCACCATTATCAGAGATAGTTTTTTCGGTTTTAGCGATGATGGTTTTAGCCTCATCTTCAGTAAACTTGTTCGGAATAATGAACAAAATCTCATAATGTCCGATAGTTGATTTTTTTGTCTTTGACATAGTTATTATAATCTTTAGGTGATAAAGCCCGCCTAAACTAATGTTAAACCGCACTTAATCCCCATTTTTAAATAAAATCCCCAAGTATTCCAAGAACCTTTGGGGCTTAGAATACCTTTAATTCTACGCGAGTATTGGCAGAATTATTTTAGCAACGAGGCTAAAACATGGGAAAGATATCGTTATTATTTATTTGTGCTAAAACTTTAACACGGATTTTTAGATAAATCAAGGGGGTAGCTTTTGATAATTGTTTCTTGTCAGACAATTAAAGATTGCCAGTCTGTCTGGTTTAGGATATGATAATTTTATATGAAATATTTCTTTATTCTAGGAACAAATACCGCCCTATCGCTGGCCGAACTTTCTGCGGTGATTAATATTAATGAAGCCCAGCTTATAAGCGGGGATGTTTTAATAGTTGATAGCTCTGTTGAACTAAATCCAGAAAATTTGATTAAAGAATTGGGCGGGATTATTAAAATTGGAATTATTCGCCAAGAAATTGCTCCTGATTCTGAGAAGGGTACGTTGTTAAAAGAAGTGTTAGAATTAGCGAGTGCCAAGAAACAGGCAAGCAAAGAAGGAAAATTTAATTTTGGCTTTTCCGATTATGGCCCGCGCAGTTTTGATAAGAAAGATTTAGGCGCCAAATTGAAAAAGCATTTTAGTGAGCAGGCAATCAGTTCGCGTTTTGTGGTTAGCCGTGAAAAGACTCTCTCCAGTGTTGTAATTACCCAAAATAAATTACTAACTCGCGGCATTGAAATTGTTTTAACAGAGCTCGAAGGCACAATTTATATTGGAGAAACTTTAGCCGTCCAATTTTTTAAAGATTTGAGTTTGCGTGATTATGGTCGCCCGGCACGCGATGATTTATCTGGTATGTTACCGCCTAAACTAGCGCAAATCATGATTAATTTAGCTCAAGTAAGTAATGAAGAAGATTTAATTGTTGATCCGTTTTGTGGTTCTGGCACGATTTTGAGTGAAGCGATGCTGATGGGTTATAAAAATATTTTTGGTTCCGATTTATCTGTAAAAGCGATTGATGATACTAAGAAAAATATTAGCTGGGTTAAAGAATTATACAAATTGAAAGATATTAAGATGAAGTTTGCCGCTAAAAATGTTTTAGGTTTATCTCAGTTTATTAAAACTGAGAGCGCGGCGGCGATTATTACTGAGCCTTATCTTGGTCCCCAACGGGGTAGGATTGAGTTTGAAGAAATTATTAATGAGCTTGAGAGTTTATATTCTGGGGCACTGCGTGAATTTAAAGAAGTTTTAGTATCCAGAGGGCGTGTTGTAATGATTTGGCCCGTGTTTTATGGTAATAAACCGATTAATCCTAGTATTTCTGGATTTAGGGTCTTAAATTTTGTTCCGGAAAAGTTACAGGACCATCCCTTAGTTAAAAATACGACTACCTCGCGCGGTACCATTATCTATGGTCGTCAGGGTCAGAAAGTTTTTCGAGAGATTGTAGTTTTGGAGAAGGAGTAGAATAAATTTGAAAATAAAAAACTGCCCTAGTTAATAAGGCGGTTTTTATTTTTAGCTTGGCTATAAGTAAATTCTATTTATTAATCAAAAAATTACAGACATCACCGTCTTGAACGATATAGTCTTTACCTTCAATGCGCATTAGACCCAATTCTTTGGCGCGAGCATCGGAACCACATTCAATAAATTTTTCCCAATTGATAACTTCGGCGCGGACAAAGCCTTTAATAAAATCAGTATGAATTTCACCAGCTGCTTGCGGAGCTTTTGAACTATGTTTAATAGTCCAGGCACGAGTTTCGTCAGCTCCAGTTGTGAAAAATGTGTCCAAGCCCAATAATTTATAAGCACTTTGGATTAATCTATCTAAACCGCTTTGAGAGAGACCCAACTCTTTTATATACTCTGCTTGGTCTTCTTCCGGTAAATTAACGATTTCTTCTTCTAACTTCACGTTAATACGAATAACTTCTTCATTTGTTCCTTCGAGAACATTTTCCGAAGTCGCTTCATCTATATTTAATAGATATAAAATTGGTTTAACGGTTAGAAGGCTAAGACTTTTAACAAAAGGAAGATCCTCTTCTTCAAAAGACATTTCTCTAACTGCTCGGCCTTCGCTTAAATGCGGGTATATTTTTTCTAAAATTAGCAAATTAGCCTTCAATTCCTTATCGCCGCTTTTAGCGTCACGTCTTAAACGGTCTAGTCTTTTCTCAACGGTCGCTAAATCAGCAAAGATTAGCTCCATATTAATAGTTTCCTTATCACTAGATGGGTCAATTTTACCATTAACATGGATTATATTTTTATCTTGAAAGTCTCTAATCACTTCGCAAATGGCATCACATTCTCTAATATGAGCTAAAAATTGGTTACCCAAGCCCTCTCCCTTGCTTGCTCCAGCTACTAATCCGGCAATATCTACAAATTCAATAGTTGTAGGAATAACTTTTTTTGGTTTAGATACTTCTGCCAACTTATTTAAACGAGCATCAGGGACCTTTACGACGCCCACATTAGGATCAATAGTACAAAAAGGATAATTAGCCGCTTCAACGCCCTTTTTGGTTAATAGATTAAATAAGGTTGATTTGCCGACATTTGGAAGACCAACTATTCCAATAGATAATGACATAAGTTTATAAATTTAAGGCGCTTTTAATCGCTAAGAATCAATCTCGTTTCCAATATACAGGGTTTTTTAGAAAATAAAAAGAGGCCCATCATGGGCCGCTTTTTATTATATAAGAAGTTAATAAATACTAGGCCACAGATGAGCCTCATACCTGATAATCACAGATTATTTCTGTATTATTAGGCATTGAAGCTACTCACTGACTTAAGAAGCAATTTTCTTACCAACTCCTAGCAAATGAAAACATATTGTTTTGATTATTATGCTAATTTTCAATAAGATTTAGTAAAAATTTCTTTTTGACTTTTATCAAATCTTATATCTTTTTGATTAGCTCGCTAGTTTTTTTGCTTTCCATATCTCTACCACGTCAGTATTGGTAGAAAACCGTTATATCTGGAGTTAGTTAAAGAACCTACTATAATAATAGCACTTTGTTTATAAGGGGTCAAGTAGTGTGGACTAAAGTTAGCTAATTTAATATATTTTGCTAATATTAAGTAAATTTTAATAAATTTTAAACTTTAAGTCTAAGCTAGTGTAGACTAAAATATATAGTTTATACACAAAAAACACAGGTTATACACAGGGTAATAATAAAGCTATAATTTAAGGGCTGTGCATAAGATAGATAAAACAAAAACCCCTGATTAGGGGGGTTTTATTTGAGGCTCGAGTGGGAGTCGAACCCACGAATGGCAGTTTTGCAAACTGCAGCGTTAGACCACTTCGCCATCGAGCCGCATTTAATTGTATTTTACACACTAAATACTAATTGGATTTTAGCTTATCTTATTTAAGTTGTAAACTGGGATCAGCCTTTAATTTGTTAAACTTGCTAGTTTTTCCGGATAGATACTTAAAAAATCCCGCGGCCGCTATCATGGCCGCATTATCGGTTGTATATTCTAGAGCGGGAACCAGGAAATTAACTTTTTTAAATTCTTTTGCTACTTTGATTTTTAATTGAGCTCTTAATTCTTTATTAGCGCTAACCCCACCAGAAAGCATTATTGTTTTAGCTCCCGTTTTTTTAGCCGCTTTTATAGTTTTGCCAACTAAAACAACAATAATAGCCTGTTGATAGGCAAAACAATATTCTGGAATCCTTTGTTTCCAAGTTTTATCTTTTTTTAATTGATATAACAAGGCGGTTTTTAGGCCTGAAAAAGAAAAATCTAAATTGGCAGAATTAAGCATTGGGCGCGGAAGAATAATATCAGTTTGAAGATTTGGGTTCTTTTGAGCATATTCAGCAGCATATTTAGAGACTATGGGGCCACCCGGATAGCCAAGTCCCATCATTTTTGCTCCTTTGTCATAAGCTTCACCAGCAGCATCATCAAGAGTCTCACCAATTATTTTTATTTTATGAGTTTTGTCTAGCAAAACTAGATTGGTATGGCCCCCAGAAACGGTTAAAATTAAAGCGGGATAGTTAATTTTTGTTTCCGGATTAATAAAGTTAGAAAAAATATGACCAGCAATATGATTAACCTCTACGACCGCTTTATCCCAAGCAAACGCCAAAGTGCGCACTGATTCCATTCCGGTTATTAAAGAAGTAATTAAGCCTGGACCCTTGGTAACGGCAATTAAATCTAATTTTTTAGGAGTAATTTTAGCAGTTAACAGAGCTTCGTCGATTACCGGTAAAATATTTAAGACGTGTTCCCGGGCGGCCACTTCCGGCACCACACCGCCATATTTTTGATGTATGCTTATTTGAGAGGAAATAATATTGGCTAAAACTAAAAAACGCCCAGTTTTCGGGTTGGCCTTAATAATTGAAGCAGCGGTTTCGTCGCAACTAGTTTCTATTCCTAAAATATACATATATATGTATTGTAGGTGATTTTAGGAAAAAGACAAAGAGTGTTATAATTTAAATATTAAGAAGTAATTATGATTAACGAATCTTATGAAAATAAGTGTTAAAAAAATAGTCAGCGTTTTTATTTTATTGATTGTTGTTATTTTTATTTTTGTGGTCGTTATTATTTTATCTGGTCGATATATTTTTATTGCTAAAAATAACCCCAGTGAGAGCTCTCAGTTAAGTGAGCTAAGTGAGTCTTTTCAAAAAATTTCTGAGGATGCTTTATTTTTAGTTGATATTAATAATATAATGGCAGACGACGAGCTTAATAATTCGGAGACTATTACTTTTTTTGATATTTCTGGTCAGCCAATATTTTTTAAATCGGACCCAGTTTATTATGGCGAAATTATTGAATATAGTCCTGATAGGCGTTACGCTTTAGAAATTTCTACCAGTGAGCCAGATTCATCAGCTTCGCTTTGGGATTTAGAAAATAAAAAAGTATATTTTATCGCTCAGTGTGGAACAGCGTGTAATTTAAGTGGCGGTTCTTGGAGGGATAATAACCAAGTTTTAGTTTTTGGAACAGCTGAAGATTATGATGTCGCTCAAGATAAATATGTTAGCTACCAATTTGTAAATATTTATAATTTATCCCAGAATATTAAAACCGTTTATTCAGATAAAAAATAATTAGATGTCTAAAAAATTAATTGGATTTATTGGTCAGGGATTTATTGGTAAAAATTATGCCGATGATTTTGTTAATCGCGGCTACGAAGTTGTTAGATATTCTTTAGAGCCTGAACATATTGTTAGTAAAGAAAAAATTTCTGAGTGTGATTTAGTTTTTATTGCTGTTCCGACTCCGACGACTAAGCAAGGTTTTGATGATAGCTATTTGCGTGCGGTCTTGCCATTAATTGGTAAGGGAAAATCAGCGGTTATTAAATCTACAATTATTCCGGGAACTTGTGAGAAATTACAAAACACCTTTCCAGAAATTTATATTTTTCATTCACCAGAATTTTTAGCAGAGAAAACAGCCGCTTTTGATGCTGCTCATCCAACAAGAAATATAGTTGGTTATCCGATAGATAATGAAGAATATAAACAGCGGGCTCAGGAGATACTAGATGTTTTGCCAGTGGCCCCAGTGAGTTTTATTTGTGGAGTTAAAGAAGCGGAGTTAATCAAGTATGCTAGTAATTGTTTTCTAATGACCAAGGTTGTCTATGCTAATATTTTATATGACTTAGCGGCTAAAGAAAATTTAGAATGGGATAAGATTAGAGCGGGCATGGGCGGCGATCCGCGGATTGGAATGAGTCATTTGAACCCCATTGACCAATCAGGGGTTGACGGTAAAATTGGACGCGGTGCCGGTGGACATTGTTTTGTTAAAGATTTTGTTGCTTTGAGGATGTATGCTGAAGAGTCGGGGTTAGACCCCGAAAGTTTAAATGTTTTAAAGAGTGTTGAAAATAAGAACATTGAATTATTAAAGGGTAGCGGCAAGGATTTGGATTTGTTAGCTAGCATTTATTAAATTTTAATTAAAGATTAAATAAATATAATAGATTTTAGGAATTTAGTTTATAAATTTACTATTATTGACAGAACTTAGACTTTTATATAAAATGTATTTGAATCTAAGCACTTAGATTTTTATTTTTCGCTAAAAAAATTTTAGGAATTTTGTCAGCAATTTTGGTCCCTTCGTCTAGTGGTTAGGACGTCAGGTTTTCATCCTGTTAACAGGGGTTCGATTCCCCTAGGGACTACAAATAAAAAATATCCAGTGAATACTGGATATTTTTTATTTGTAATTTGCAACTAGAGGAATCGAACAGACGGCGAGCGAGCCTCGAGTTGTAGCGAAGCGAAAACGAGAGAACGAGCGACGGTAAATGCGACCGAGGGAGCGTTTAGCGGGTCCGTCCCGGACAACGAGTGACGCGAAAGCGTCACGAGGCGATGATTCCCCTAGGGACTACCAGCCGTCTCTGTTTTTCTTCTTCGGCTCCCCCACGGGGATCCGCCGAAAAAAAGAAAAAAACAGAGAGACGGCCGGACTATGTTTACATCAAAGGAACACTAAAAGAAGTTAGAGCCGTCTTACCTGGGGCTTAGCAGTAGCCCCGGTAAGACGGCCACTCGGCCAAACAAAAAACACAAGCCATATATCCGGATATATGGCTTGTGTTTTAAGTTGAGTTGGCAAAGATTTAGACTTTGCTCATTATTATATTGAAGACTGCGTTTTTAAATTCGTGGACGTAATCTGACTAGCCGTAGCTAGATTTTATCTTCCTGCCTTATTATTGTTTATTAATAAGTCTATGAAAGCATTATAACAGAAATTGGGGGGGCAATTCAAGGGACAATTTTTTAGGAATTACAGCTAAATATTTACTTAGCTCTTTTTAAAATTTTAACTATCCCCTTATCAGCATCGACTTCAACAAAATCGCCGTCTTTAAAATTTTTCATCGCATTTTTAAGAGCAATTATACAAGGAATCTTAAATTCCCTAGAAACAACAGCCGCATGACAGGTTAAGCCTCCGACTTCCGTAATAATCGCTACCGCTCGTTTCATTGCCGGTAAATAATCAACGGTTGTCGCATAAGTAACCAGAATATCGCCATCTTCAACTTTACTATTTTCATCGGGCGAAGAAACTATTTTAATTATTCCCCTGGCTTTTCCGGGGCTTGCGCAAACCCCCTGAGTCTCATCGTTCCCCTGGGCGTTGGTAGAATTTTTTTCGATATACTTAAACATCTTTACGGCTTCTTGCTCTGAAAAAATAAAACGCTTAGACATATTCTTATTAAAACCAAAGCCTCTCATCTTTCCGACAACGTGAAGCAATTTACTGATATCTTTTCTACCCAACAAACAAGAGTTCAATTCATCTTCAAATAAAAGCCTAATCTGATTAATGGAAGCATTTAATCTTTTAGCAATTTCTTTATATAGCGGCAAAAGATAAAATCCGGAAAAACTAACAAAATACTCCGCCTCGTTGCGCGCATCAAGTGCTAAACCAAAATCAATAAATTTTTGTAAATCTTGAGCTTGAATATTATATTTTTTTACAATTTGCGTAATATCATTATTTCTATTCTGGCGATAATTTTTTAATAAAAAATATTCTTTCTCTAATTCTTTTAAATTTTGCTTAATTAGGCTTTCTAATTCCTTCTGATAATATTCCGCATCCCAAGGTTCGCCATAACAAAAAACTGGCATCCAACCATAACTTTTGGCCATTTTTTTACTCGCCTGTTCTAAATTTATTTTTTTACGCTTAATTTTAATAGCTTGTTCTAAGGCATATTTTTTTTCTGACAATGTAGTGGAAATTTCTTCCGGTTTAGTTAAAATAAATAATGCCTTGTTGTATTCGGATGAATTTTTTAACAAACTAAGTTTATTAACTAATACATCTTCCGCTAAAGAAAGTAAAAAATCATCACCAACAAAACCTAACTGATCAAAAATAGTAACCCTCCGAATATAATCTCGAATAAACAAAAACCGGTCAGCTAATTTTTTATTTGATAGCTCTGAATATCTCAACTTTAAATCAGGAGCAACAGCTAATTTAGCCGCCTTTTTAAGAGAATAAAAAAACTTTAATTTTTTCTCTAAAGACTTATAATCTTTTTTATTGATATCTAAAATTCTCTTCTTAAGATTTTGAAATAAATCTTTAGTGAGATAACCATGAAAAAATCCCTCAAAAAAAATATAAAGCCCACCTTTATAAATGCCAAAATGCTTTTTAAAATAATCTGATGATTTATTTCCGAACCAAGTTTCACCGTCTAGCGGTAATAACGCCCATTTTCCAACTTTTACAACTTCTGTTTTGTAATAATGATTTTTATTCATGGTTTTATAATAATGTTTTTCTTTAGTTTTGTCAAAAATCTGGAATATTTATTTATCTAAAATTTCCGCCCATTTCCCGATTTCCTCAATAATCCCGTCAAAATTTTGAGAAATTTCAGACTTTAAGACTACTAATAAAAAAAGAGCATGCTGAACCGTACCCCAAAAAGTGGACACGGGGTAAAAACTAGACTCGAGTTAAAAGATGATTTTGGTATTGTACCGGGGTCATCTTTTTTAAATCCCATTGATATCTCTTGTTATTATAATAATCCATATAGTTATTAATTGCATCATCTAAATCATTGAATGTTTTAGCCGTCTTGCAATCCACATCATCTTTCAGGTTACCAAAGAACGATTCCATAGGCGCATTATCAATGCAATTTCCTTTACGCGACATTGATTGAGTTATTCCTAGATCTTTAATCTTCTTGCTATATTCAGGACTAGTATAGTGAAATCCCTGATCAGAGTGAATTATCGTATTTTCAAAATTAATAATATTCATTCTATCAATCGTTTCTAAAACAATACCGAGGCCTAGCCCCTGAGAAGTTTTCCAGGAAACAATCTCCCCACTAGCAATATCTTTACCGCTGATAGATATGCTTTCTGCCCATAACCGTAATACAGATATGTTATATCAGTACAAAATACTTTCAGCGTTTCCTCCTGTCTAAATTCGCGATTTAATATATTGGCAAATGTTCGATGCTCCTGGGTTTTCTTAGCAATATATTTATATGGGTTTCTAATTCTTATTTTAACGAACAGCTGATATTTTTTCATTATTCTAATTATCTTCTTATGGTTCATTATTATTCCATAATCATTGATTAGCCTCATTTGAATGCTGCGCCAGCCCAGTCTCTTCTTTCCTTGTTCAAATATTTCTTTAATTATCTCGTAATCTTTTGAATCTTTATCTAATTTATTAAAATTTTTTAACCAGCTATAGTATCCACTTCTAGATACATAACCAACTTCACATAATATTTTAATATCTAGATTTAGTTGTTTAAATATAGAATATTTTTGTCGCGGTTTTAGTTTTATCTCTTTTGGGCCGCCCGGAGTTTGGCTAAAAAATCGTTTTCCGCTTTCAAATAGGCATTTTCTATCTCCAGTCTTTTTATTCTATCAGCATCATTTAACTCTTTAGTCTTTGGTCTACCGCCTCGATTGCCTTGACCTCGACGCTCAAATTTCAGAGAATCAATGCCTCTTGTCTGATATTCCTTTCTCCAGCGCTGCAGACTGAATCCTGGTGTATCTTCTCCGATTATTGAGATATCAAAACCAGCCTCTTCAAATATCATTCTGGGACTACATTCTTCTTCATAATACTTATTTACAGCCCACACCTTGAATTCTTTATTGTATGTGATCGACCTATCACTACAATTCTCAACGTTCTTATTGGCTAGCAGTTCCTTTATTTGATTCTCGTTTAGTCTCCTTTTACTCATATTATTTATCTTAGTTTGTTATTTCATTATATCTTATTTTGCCCACAAAAAAAGCAGACACTTGCGTGTCCACTTTTTGGGGTAC
>Ga0100378_1003564_pt1 | contig 14861 bp, 23 predicted proteins | sample CryGeymeta201502_FD_81535 | JGI IMG/M metagenome (GOLD analysis project Ga0100378, IMG submission 81535) | Groundwater microbial communities from Crystal Geyser aquifers in Utah, USA - Crystal Geyser metaG 2015-02 | ecosystem: Environmental > Aquatic > Deep subsurface > Groundwater | place: USA...
TCGATAGTCCATTTGCGTATCAGCTCTACTTTTTCCTCAGCTATGTCCAACATTTTCATCAGACATATATTTCTGGCCATTTTGTATACCTGTGTGCTGCTAAGTTCAATTACAGGTATATTGTTCAAATTTTGCAGCTCGCCTCTCAAGCCTTACAGTATTTGTTCCTCAACATCGATTGATTATTCGCTGCAAAATATATTATCGTTGTTGTGAATGACAAAAGCATTTTAGTGAGACTACTCGAGCGAACCGTTGCTGTGACGATTGATGTCTATGATGGCATTTGCGATGAAAAATAATTTCGAAATAGGGAGAAATTTTGTCTCATCAGTTGCGAGTTCCAACTGGGAAGCGAGAAAATTGATATTGAAGAGAGTCTAGCCATCGATTCCTTGGTTTTAGATTATGCTAGCTAGAGATTCATCAACTTTGATGAGACTTGCAAATCGAGTAACCTCCTAGATATCCCAGTCTAGCTTGCTTGACTTGAGAATGCGGGTCTCCTGGTCAACACGTGCGATGTATGCTCGATCGATGTTATTGTTCACCAAAAAGCTCATGTAAGATGATTTGGTTATTAATGTTATAGCCCAGTGATATTGTTTAAGGTATGATAGGTATTCTTCATAAGAATAATTCATTCAATCATAACAATTGGCTAGCCAATCCTGAAAGTTCCTCCTTGTATTGAATCAATTTGGCTTTGATTTATTCCTTTTTGTTCTCAAAATCGGCCTCCACCACTTCGAACTATTACTACAGCACTTCGAATTTATTTGTTTCTTCTTCAATCTCAGGAGGGCAGATCAGGTCGGTTATCTCCTGTAGTCTTTTCTGTGTTGCCTCTTGTAATTTCTTGATTTATTGACGATAATTTTCAAGAAGACCTTCTTGCACTTCCTGTTGTTTCTGCTTCTGAGTAAGGTCAGCTTTTAACTGGTTGTTTTCCTTGATGACCTATTATATTTTGAATTCATAGTTGAGCTCCTCTTCGATTTGGTCCACAACTTTCTCCCTCAAGGTGCTAATTTCTTCTTCTTTCAGGTAAATCTTTTCTTCATACTCGCCATTAATCTTGCTGATGTTGGCATTCTCACTCTTCATATTTTTCAGCTCTGCTTGTAAAACATTGATAATTTTCTCCTTTTCCTTGATGCTTTGTTCAAGAATTGTCAACTTTCGGATGGTTTTGTCGAGCTGATCCTCTCTTGAGGCTCGCATATCTATGAGAGTCGTCATCTCCTTTTAGGTCTACTGAAGCCTCATGTAGAGGTATTATAATTATTTGTTGTATTTGTGGAGCTTGTTCTCAGAATTGGTGAGTTGTTCCGCACTCTTCTTGGCAGCAATGTCTCTTTCGATAATTTCCACACTGAGCTAGTTGATTTTTTGAGCTTGCCCGCTGATGGTTGACTCAAGCGAGTTTCTAATTTCATTCCATTCACTGCTTCTCAACATTTCTAGCATAGAGTTATCCTGCAGTTGTTTTCTGACAGCCTCCAAACCTTTCTTTGTTTCCTGCTCTTTCAAATTTTTTTGGTCAAGCAGTGCTTACTGATCAATCAGTGTTTGTTCAAGATCGTAGTTTTCTTCCATCATTTTATCACGATCTTCATTAAGTTTATCGATGTCTTCATTTTTCTCCTGAAGTTGTTTCTAGAGATCAGTAATTTTATTCTTGGCTTGGTCCAGTTCTCCGATTTTTTCTTTCAAATATGCCATAATTTAGCTCATCTAATCATCTTTTTCCTTGAGGCTATAGGTCATTTCTTTGAATTATTCGTGCTCCTGCATATCGTGCCTCAATCTAGCTACCTCAGCCTGCAATTATTCAATGATGTCTCCTTTGCTCTTGACCTCAGCTGCCAAGTAACGGTTTTCTGAGTTGAGCATTCTGCTCTCCTCTTCCCAGCTGAATATTTCAATTCGTTTCTCCTTGAGTGAGTGTTCCAATTTGCTCTGCTGGAGTTCATGCTTCTAGGCCATGAACTTAAGCTGCTTCCTATCTTTGTTACAAAGGTCAAGTTAGGTCTCAAGACAAAATAATTTCCATTAGTAATTGTTGAGAACAGCTCTGTTTCTCTCAGCTTCATCTGCTTGCATTAGCAGTTCCTCTCTGAGCTGCTGCTCCACTTCTTTCATGCTGAGATGCTCCTCTCCTTGCATTTTCAGTCGTTCTTGCATAACCGCTAATTTTTCCTGTTTGAGTGATTACCATTATTCTGATTCGGCCTATAACTCAACCACTCTCTTCTAAAGCTGACTTTTCTAGGTTTCATAGCGCATAATTTTATCTCTCAAATTTTTGTTCTCCTGGCATAGATAGTCAAAGTCACTCATGCTGACTTCAAGAAAACCTTCCATGGATTGAACTTTCTTTCTCAATTCATTGAGTTATTCTTAACTAAGAGTCAACTTGGCTCTCAATTCAGCATTTTCCTCTTATTTTTCTTGGGAGAGCATATGCAAACTAACTCCCTCCTACTCCCTTGCGCTCAAGACCTCTCGGAAATTTCTCATCATTTCCTATTTCTCTTCCTCAAAGGAACACTGAGTTTCCTCCTCGGCAGATTTGGTGGGCGAGCGAGTGGAGAGGGAAGCAGTGAGATGGTCGATAGTGTTCTGGAGTTCTTTAATCAAGGTGTCTCTGTCATGAAGCTACTCAGTCCGCTAGACCAACATCATTTCTAGCTTTCTGGCTTCTTTCTGCAGCTTAAGATGCTACAGGAAGGATGAGTCTTGCCCTATCATTTTTTATTCCTCACAAATACTAAGAATTAATTGATTATATCATTTGGGAAGCACTCCCGCTTTTTGTAACGAAGGATTGCCTTCACCTGTACAACCTCCATCTTGCTTCATCCACTCACAAAGAGGGTTATATATGAGCCCTTGACCTGAAAATCAACTCCTGACATTTTCTGATCATATAGAACGATATCTAAGATATGAAAGGATTTACCACCAATCAAGGCCACTGACATGTCCTAGTGTTCCCAGCATCTTCGAAGTAAGAGAAAGGAGACCTTTTCCGTTAATATAAGTAGCATATCCGATGAAATAGTTAGAGCGCGAATATTCTCCTATTGTACATGATCTACTCATTTCAGCGCAGTGGACACTCTCTCCGTGCCTTAAATGAAGATTACCACATCACCGCAGCAGTAGATCTCACCGTTGTCGAGACACTCAACCAACACCACCTTGACCAAAGAATCTCGACTGCAGCGAAAACGATAATATACCTCTTCAGTCCAGAGATTGACCTTATAGAACACCTCTCAAACAACATCGAACAGTACGACAAATACAAAAAGACCAAACTAATACTGAAGGAATTGATGAATTGTGGGAATTAGGATCAGGAAGAATTTCAGATGGAAGTTCTGAGGACGAGATAAGCTCTGGTGATGATAGAGGGATAGTTAGAAAAGTTTAAGGCAGTTGTAAGCAAGTTAGAGGATGAATGCAGATAGAAGGAAACTATAATTCAAGAACAGAGGAGCAGCTTGATAAAACTGACCGAGGCTTACTCTTAAGCTAAGACCTACTGGCAAGACGAAATCAACTCTCTCTAAGGTCAACTACTTTCTCATCAGCAACAGCAAATGACTATCAAAATCAATGGGCAAAAAAAAAACCAAGAAACGCCACAAAGTTTAGGTACATCACAAAAATCTAGTCGACTCCTGGTACCAAAACAATCTAAGAAGCGGCGATAAAGCTAAGCTTACACAGACCGGGGCATGTACATAAGATTTAAGGCTGGGCACAGCATAGATAGCAAGTAATCTCAGCGGAGCTATAGTCAGAAAAAATACAAAGCTGACAAACCTGAGAGCACATTTAAGCTGTAGCATCTTGCCTTTGAAAAAGAGGCGCTGGATAGAAAACTAGCCATCATTGAGGAAGAGTACAAATTATTATCTGTAAAACATCAAGAGCAATAATCAAAATTCTAGGAAAGACTCAAACTAATATAGAAGCAACTCGAAGAACAGAAAAAGATCAATCAACTGAGTCAAGAAAAAATTGCTGAGAAAAACAGGTTGATTAACTAACTGCTGTTGGTGATAGAAGGCGATCAGTCATGATATTTTATACTTTATTTTATTCATACGTACTATCATACTGATACTGGATCATCAGAGGTAGGCTTAAAAGATGGGTCTGACCTGCTCATACAAAAGATCGGCAATCAACCTCTGTCCCTTGACATTTGGATGCCCAATACATCCTAAATTTTCCTTGGCGAAGGCACTATGAGGCACTTCGACATAATAGACATACTTATATCCATATCTGAATTCTCTTACAGCTCTCTGGATGTTTTCGTTCATTCTTTTGCTCTTGAAATCTTCTTTGGCACCCACACAAATCAACAAAGGTTGAGCCTCTGGGTCTTTTTGCTTAAGGTTCCATAGTGAAGACTGCAGCATCTATTTGTATGCGTTGACGAATAGGGGTGAATCAGGGCCCAAAGGATGAGAGTAATCGTTACTACCGATGAAGTAGAACATGACATCAGGGATGATCCCATCTTGATATTGATAGCTGTGAGCCTTGGAGTTGTCAGTGATGCGACTGTATAGATCACCCATCTTAGGTCCAAGCACTCCATAAGCATTATGAAGGACACCCTTTCCAGACACAGCCATTAACCGAGCAGAAGCATCAAATTTACTGGCCAAATGATTGGCCCAACTTTCTCTGCAATTTTGGATATGCTTCATCTTCAGGAAACAGACAGGATTGCGACCACTCAACACACCGAAAGCTGTTGTTAGACTGTCTCCCAAAAAATCGAAATGATAAGTTGGCTTGTGTGGATAGTAGATTGTCAAATACCCTCCTGAGACATAGATTCCTTAAAATGCGCTGTCAGTATGTGAAGCTATCGGCCCATAGTGATTTTAGGTAATTTTGACAATCTCCACACAATGTTCCTCGTAATCTTTTGACTCAAAGATGGTCACGTTCGTGTTTTTTCCAGGTTGCACCTTTGTGACGTGCTCGCCATCAAGCACGATCTAGTAGATGTTCCAGGTATCTTTGAGCTTCATGGTAAGTTTGTCACTGGTCTCGAAGCAAAATGAAATCTTGAAGCAAGGCCAGTCATAGTAGACGACGCCTTACTTAAGATAATGCCGACCTGTGTATGTGAAGACGTTGGCTGTGGCAGGGACAAATTGGTTACTTTGAGTTATCAACACACACATCAGCAGAACGACAAGTTCCAGGGACTTCATCGGCTATTCCAACTATATTTAAAGATAAATAACACTGTTGAAAAAAGTCAGCATTTAACCTCAAAAAAAAGTTTCTTTAATTTATTTCAATCTACAGCCCGATATTTAGGGCTGCTATTGGCTAATGCTATCTTTGACTCAGTGTCATCAATGAGTTTGTTTAAATAATCACTCAGTGAGGATGTCTGAATCTCCAGCATCGATGATGGCCATGGTAGAGCAACGATGGTACTTACCGCAAGCAGTACCAAGAGAGATGTTGTTTCCGGGGTAGAAGACGACCTTAGCCTTGGAGAGGACGGCGTAGTACTAGATTTCTGCCTTTCTGACGGTGGGGCAGTTGTTGGAGAGGATGATGAGCTTAGCTTCACCAGTTCTGAGGGATCTGAGGGTGCTCTTGTAGCCAAGAGTGTATTTACCACTCTTGATGACGAGACCGAGCTTGCTGTTGATGTTATCGGATCCGACTTTCTTGGGCATCTTTTATGGTTTGTAATTAAATGAATATTAAATTAATTAAAAATAATCGGACACATATAGAACCTCTTATCAACAATACTATCAGGCCTCCTATGGCAACATTTTTTCCTCTTTTTTTTAAGGCTGTGAGTCAGTCTGAATAGATTGAACAAGTACCCAGCGCTATATTCGACCTCCATCGCATCCGAAATATAAGTTATTTCCCATCCACCTCACGCAATTGATTGGCAGCCCTGAACTCCCTTTGATCTTTCCTACTTGTTCTTTTTTCTTCATGCTGTACAAAACCACACAGCCTTCTTCGCTTGTCACCGCCAAAAACTAATTTTAATGACCTCCGATTGCCATCTGCATGAGACTCTGCTCCTGAACATAACCAGATATCTTGAAAAGCAACTCAAATTTTTTAGTCGAGTAGGCATGGATCATATTGGTGCTGAGATTGGTTAGAACTATCTTCTAGCAAGGTGATAATTCCAATCTGTATACTTTTTCATCAAGATGCAATTTGACAGAGACCTTCCTTGCTTAGATGTCTATCAAATCGATCCGTCCTTTTTTGTCAGGATTTGCAGCCCCAAGCAACACCCCCTTGCCTAGTAATTGCTTCACATGGCAATAAGCCACTGTTGATAGTTTAGAATGTGCTAAACTATTTCTCTGAGTGGGAGTCGATCTGACCTCTGGAGTCACATAAATCATGCCAGTATTGTCAAAAGAAGCTAGTAAATTTTACTAGAAGTAAAGACAATTCAAGGGTTAGCTTTGTTTGGTCAACTCGTATAGACATTAAAGCTATTTGTTCCATACTTTACATTTACCTTTTTTGTCGCCAGTTGCAAACTTTTGCTGGCAATTGACAGCAACACATAGTATGATATCATCGTGTAACTTCTTATGATGAACCTCAGTGTCATTCTGGATGATTCGGCAGGTTGCAAGCTGATCGATGACCAGGATAGATTGCCCTAAGGCCTCCAAAAACCAAATTTAATTATCGAATCGCCACATTTGATCCCTCTTTTTTGGTATATGATAGCCCGGCATCAGAAACTTCTGTATCAAATGCTACAAATCTTCGGTTTTGGAGTCTCCCGATTCAGCAAACAACAAACATAGTGGTGCAATATCTTCTACATACTTGGGTACCTCATTTTCCAGCATTTCCAAAGCTTCTTATTCCTTCCCTTATCTGATCAACTTTCGCAGATACTGGCTCCAATATTGAGATATTTTGACTTGTGCCTACTGCTATTGATACCTTTAGTTGATGCGAGTCATATCAGCTGTAATGTCAGGTTTGCTATTGAGGTGTGCCTACCGACGCAGAACAGATGCAGTTGCTGGCAACTTTAGGAGGTCGAGTAGTAGCACCATGTGTGAGGCCTGCGATATACGATAGGATTACAAGTTATGTTTTGCGCTATTGAAGCTAATCTTGCATGTATTTGAATTATAGGATAAATAGTAATAGAGGGTTCATTAGTAGACTACTAGGTATATTTTTGATCACTTTTTTTGGCTCAGAGAGGAGCACGGCATACTGGGCAACTTTTCTTCAAATCCATCCAATTGCCAATACACTCCCTGTGAAACTTGTGCCTACAAGCTAGTACTACAGCTTTTCCCTCCTCAAAAGAGTCCAAACAAACAGCACAACTTTCCTAACCATCGTCAGTTATCAGCGATTCGGTCAGGATCTACTTTCTTCGCTCTCGCTACCTATCTACTGCTTAAGAGAGGTGACTGACATAATAGAGCAATCCCTCTAGTGCTTCGTTATTACGACGCAGTTGTTATTCTCTTTCTCTTCTGAGCAACACTTTATTGAGACAAATGAAAAGAGAGAGTGTGAAGAGAAAGAAGCCCAACAAAGCGAAGAGGAAGTAAAACCAGACATATTTGGCAGCTATATCTCCCCTCATACTGCTAATCAGATCACTTTTGCATTCCTGCTTCCCCTTACAATACACCAAATCATCCGAACAGCACTGATCCCCTTTAGGCGAAATCTGCCAACTAGAGCATAATTCTTGACAAGCCTGTCTCTATATTGATGTGTTCGTAATGTTGTTCAGAACGGTTTCCTACTGATCGATGTCCTCAACTGAGAAGACCAGTACTGAACCTACGACGACGAGGAGAGTTAGATTGGTTGCGAAGGAATACTTGAAACATTTTCTGTTTCTGTCTATTCTCTGCATTTGTATAATGAATTTTAGGAGATTTGCAATTAGAGCTCAATGCTCGCATAATGAGTAAGAAGTAAAATTATACCATAGAATTTTACAGAAAGGAAATCATTTCATCAACTCTTTTTCTTTCTCTTTCTACAACTGGTCCAGTTGTTTGTTCCTCTTGTCAAATAACTCCTTAGCCTCATCCTCCATTACTTTCAGTCTGTCTTTTTGTATGATCTTTTTGAGCTTTTTCAGGTCTTCTAATGTGTGGGACCTTTCTTTGCGTAAATCTTCTCTTCTGTCAGTCGCATATTTTTTTGCTTTTTGGATTAGTTTCTCTCTGATCTCCTTACCTTGAGAAATTTGAGTCAGGATAAGTGTATGCTCAAGGCGTTTGATGTCCAGAGAGTCATTATTTTGGCGAAGAACTCGTTATATATGCTCGGTTTGGGTGGAGTCGAAAGGAGTGACAGAGCACGAGTTTGCACCTTTAGCTGTCACCTGAGCCAAAGAGTTAAGTTGGAAACTCTGATGTCCCAATTTGATATCAATGCTACCAATAGAGTTGGGATCCAATCTGCCAACTCTCACAGTCGCAAGCTGATCTTTCAAATGATTCACTACAGCATCGTACTTTTCCTCATAGACATTCATATCGACCTCCTTAACATCACCACCAAGCTCCTCTCTAGCCTTATCCTTTTATTTTTGTTTCTGTTCGGCATCCTGCTCTTTCTTGGATTTCTTAGCCATGCCGTAATTGACCCTCCACACTAGCTGGGGTTTGAATGTTGCGCTTCTTGGGGCGAATGCCTTGCTGCTGACCCTGAATAGCGATCTGAGCATGATTATCAATATCTATAATTATGGTTAGTATTAATCATTGTTGACTATGGCGATAGATGCTGGATCTTTCGGCTAATTTAGATCGCTAGAGCTCGTCTAAGCGGTCTTAGCGGAGCTTTTTGTCTCTCCTGCTCAAATTTTTCACCATCATTTTCAGTTCCTCCTTGCTGTATTTAGCATAATCCTTAGGCATCTCCTTGCTCATCTCTGAGGTCAGTCTAGATTGAAGGGTTGATTTATTGACACTTCGTTCTATCCGTTCTATTCTTTCTTGAGGAGGGTAGTACGTGCTAAATCTGTTGGATTTTTCCATACTGTTCTCCTCATAAAATCTGGGATCAAGAACAGAAGAAGACATGGCGATTGACCTTGACATTTATTATAAATTGTCCTGTCTTCTCACTTTCAATTTAGTCTGTCTTAACTCATCGTTCATCCTGAACAACTGCTTTTCGTGCTCAATTTTTAATCTTTCGATATAGTTGTTCTTTTCGTTGATGTCTTCTTTCAAACTTTTCACATCCAAATATCTACGATTCTAAATATCTTAACTTCTCTTTTTTTAGACTTCCAACAAATCGCTGAGCTATTTAACTTCCAGCATGAGAGAATTCTTTTCTTGTCGCAGTATGTCCATCTCTGCTAATCCTTGGTGTAAGGCTTAGTTAGCTTGTTTGAGCATGGCTATCTGGTGTGTCAGTTGTTAGTTTGTGTCTGTCAGCAGTTCAATTTTATGTTGATAGGCTATGTTACTGTATTCAGTCATTGGCGGTTAGTTTTTGATTTGTTATTTGATTGTTATTAGAGTCAGACACAATAAGTATAAATAAAATTCATAGTGATCACTTCATTTGCTTGAGAAGATGCAGCAACTACTTCATCAATTTGCCAAATGAGGTGCAGCCTTGGATGAGACCGTTTATCTTGAGTTTAGAAATTTTCTGGAGTTATGATAAAAGTACCTCGGTTTTGCTGGAGAATTAGGATAGCTAAGAAGGGTATTGTAGAAGGAGACAGTAAAGATTAAGCCATAGACTTTGCAACAAAGGAAGCGTGGCAGTAGTCAGTGCTTTTTGAGAATACAGATGATCGTGCAAATTTTCCAGATAGGCTGACTCTAACTTTTTTTGCTCTAGGCCAGACTTTACAAGCATCAAACTCACTACTGGTATTTTATGTCCTTCAACCCATGTCTTCAGACCTTTTGTATTCTTTTAGTCTGCCAGAAAAGAGATTAAATCCTATAGACTGTTCTAAATAGACCATTTTTAAAGATTTGTTGCAAAATATTGTCTCCTGGCACTTTCCTAGCTGCTGATCAATATAGATACAAATTCCTTTATATCAATACATTTCTTCACCTTGCCAATAATAAGGTCCATTCTACGCTGTAAACAGTTCCAACTTTTTTCAATCTTCCCAAAGAAACCATTCTTTTTTCCATCCTTGTCATATTTTTCATAGCATTCAATGAATAACTGCTCGAATAGTTTGGAAACGTCGCTTTAGTCAGGTTTGAAATAGTAGTGGAAGATGATCTGAAAAGAAAGAGAGTGAGTGGAAGAAACTACATCCCTGAGACCGTCAAATGTCAAGAGGGAATATTTCAGATTATCCAGCACCCAAGGATCCAAATTTTATTCACGGCGATACTAGTCCAGCAGTAATCTCTGCATAGCTATAACGTTGGACAGCTCTTAAATTTCTTTGGAAGTTGACAGGTAGAAGTTGTCCTTGGAGCCTCTCTTATTTTATAGATACAATCTGAGTTGACTCTCAAGAATCAGAAGAACATGCTCCCTTTCCCCACATTACATATGTTATTTCTGGACCTTATTCTTCAACTCTTGAATAGCCTCTCTCGATCCTGATAAGTGACTCACCTTCAATATTTGTTATTTTTTGCTTAGAGCAGCCAACTCAGCTGGCTTTAGGCCTTTTTCAACTTAGATCTGATCTAACAAATACTATGGAAGGTGATGGTGTGCTTGGAGGGTCTTGGATGTATGCGATTTATTGAGCTTAAGGGTCTCCTGGTATATTTTCAGAGATTTTTCAAGGTGACAACCTATGAAAAGAGGAAATAGTGTTCGATAGTGACCCAAAGATCTGAGCGGATCAAGATGATTCAATGTCAGTTAGTTGAAGATAACTTCCTAAAAAGCTTCAGCCTTCATCGACAAACAAGCATAAAACTTTCTCTTGAGTTGCACTTTAGTCTGTGACCCCAACAACACTAACTGTATAATTTTATTGACAAATAACTTCAACTTATCCACTAGGTCATCAACTTTCTCAATATTTTCATCTTTTCTTTATTTTTTATTCAAATTGAGAAATTTGTGTTGGATAATGTCAATTTTGATGCTCTAAGAATGTATTTTCACCAGATATTCAGGACTAAATATTCTATCTATTGTTGTCAGGATAGGTTGGAGCAGAGAGACGAGTTCGTAGGTTTGAGGAGCGAGCTAGGAGACATCACGAGACCAGATAAACCTCATCAACCTGGCGATGTAAGTTATTATGCATTCAAACACTGAGGACACCTGTTTCTGATAGTTATCTCTTTAATTACTGTACTTGTCGGTGCATTAGTTACCAAGTTACAGCATCAGGCGACGTGTTTTGTCTTAAGTTTCAGCAGTCAGCTGTAATTTTTATTCAACCTGGCACCCTCTTTTTCTCATTCTATTTACATTCTTCCGAAAGAATTCAGCTCGATGCGTCTCAAAGTCCATAGCTTTGGCACCCATGCCTTCATTCTTACTAGCATAGTTGTTCATGCATTCGACTAACTCAGGATCTCTGATGTAGACTCCTTCGTTATCACAGAGAAGCTGAAGCAAAAGACCTTGTAGTTATTTCCTGTCAAAACAAGGTATGATCCTGAAGAAAAGGTCAGGTTCGTACACTTCTGCTCGAATTGCCATGACTGCCAAATCGAGAGGTCGATAGATAAAGAAATACTCAATGTATATATCTGTTGCATGGATGAACAAGCTGGGTTCAGAATATACATCTCTCGCTAATGAATGAAGGTAGTTAATTTTTCTTGCATCCAACAGCACTCTCTTTTTTTGCTCTAACTCCCAACTCCTCAGCAGCTGATTTTTTTTTAGAGCTAACAATCCCAAAGAGCTCCGATAAAGCATACTTTCAGCAGGTGGCTAACCTACATTTCCATCCCACATACTCTCACTCCAACTCCAGTCACTCACATATTCCTCTTAACTTAACTGATTTTCCTTCCATATAAAAAAACTATGACTTTCTCCATCTTGTCTAACTGTCATGATATGAGCATGGCCTTCTGGTTGGAAATGAATCAAGTCAACTGGTTTGAGGTACTATTGACCCTTTCGCTATCTTTTGTGGTTTTTGGCTTCAAAAGAAGGTGGATATTCGTAGGAATCAACTTGGAAGATGTTGTCTTGAAGAGATACGAACAATCTGATTCCGTTTGTGAGAACAAGTAAAAGACAGCTTTTCTGGCTATTGCTTTAGTTGATAGGTAGCAGCTTGGCTATTCTGTTGTTTTTGCCTATATTGTGGCTGAAAATTTGCTCATTTTAAGTCGAACTCAACAATTGCAACTAACTCACCTGACTCTTCATCACCAACTCCCCTTTTTCCACTTTCCAGCAAGTCAGCATCTTTGAGAAACTATACTAAGTTATTGGCCCCGTTCTGTCAGGATACAAATCAATCAACGAGAAAAGTAACTCTTTTTTTTGATAGTAAGCCAATCCAAATATTTCAGGTGACAATTTGAAATAGCCCCTGGCTTCAGTTATGACCACTTTTGAGTAATGTCTGATTTTATCCATGATACTGGCTCTTCTATGTGTGTGGAAATAATTTTTCGTCAATTTGTGTGTGCTGGTATGACTACTAGATTTAAACTTGTTTCCGTTGAAAATTTTACCAAACATATCGTTTGATTCGAAAGCCAAACGTACCACATGACCAGCCTCATCAATGTAAAAGAGTTAGCGATTTCCTTCAGTCAAAAATGATGCTCTCATGCTTGCTACTGAAAAGTAGTAAGGTAGCAGGGTTACCTTTGCCCAATGGATAGTTTATACAGGTTAAGCAGGTCGTGAGTGCGAACGTTCTAAAGTGGCAAATTGCAGTTGCCAGGGAGTGGATACCAATATAAGTGTTCTTTGCTGATGATAGGTCATGGTTGGAGGAGCCCATGTGATTTATTTCAGTTAGAAGACCCTTTCTGGAAATTATAACTTATGCAGAAGACAGTCGTCCAGTGATTTGCCTGTCCTTGCAGCTCGACCAATATCATACAAAAGAACATGATTCTCAACTGCAAAGTAATAAATCCCTAGCTCTGCCAGACATCCACGATTGTAACTTGGTTGTCCTTCCATTTTCAAAGATACTTAGTTGTGTAAGGCCTTGACTTCATCAGGAATGGCAAAAATGCCGGCCATTCCAATCTTCAAGTTGGCTGATACTTCAGCATACCGTTTGTCTCTTACACCTGTGTGCCCTCTAAATTCTGATCTATCCTCGTCTCTTTCTATGGTTTGGCCTACTTTTTCCTCTAAGTCTACTGTGCTTTCCTCCAAGTTTTTATGACTTGGCAGAGTGGCGGCATATTTTGTCTTGTGGATTTTGACTGTCTTAGAAGGTGAAAAGACTGGTGCCAGCTCAGCAAGGGTGACCTTTGTGTTGACAGTCCGATCGTAGGTCGATAGCAGTTGTGGCGTTTTTCTTTTGAGTTGCAATGGTGTGCTCATCAGTCAATGCTTATTTTAGATTAAATTAGCTATAATATTAGCAATTATGCCTCGCAATTCCAAGGAGTAATATCAGGGCAAATAACCTAAATACCGAGAGAGTAAAATAACAGACAGTTAATAAACAATTCCTGAAGTCCAAGTGCCCAAGAAAGATCAGTACACTTCTCTTCATGATCCTACTCAATAGTAAATTCCTCCCTCGAATGGTGTATCTGATTAGGAACTGTCTAGCCAGTACCTTCGCTATCTTTCGCTTCTCGTCCACTAAAATGAAATCATTGATGACGAGCATGAACTTTTCTGGGACATGACGTACAAATCCATTCTCTACCTCAAGAGGGAACATGAATACCTGAACATATAAATGCACCATTTACTGATGGGTAGCTTATTCAAACAACACTTCAATACAGACAGATTGGAACCCATGCCTATATCGGAAGTGGGTAAACAAGCCACTGAAAACGGGTACGTTTTAGCAGCTTATGCTCTCTTTATGGTTGAAAAAAGAAGAGAGAGATCAGTGTTGAAGTACTACAAAGAAATGTTTTAAAATAAAGAGGTCAGAATCGGCAGAGAATAGATGAAATTTTACCTAAACATGCTGATAAATAGAATCAATAATGATGACAGAAGCTAGACTACGAGAGCTGAACCTGCTGTCAGGCGTTCTTTTGATAGATTGGAGCTGGAGTCGAATCGACATAATAGAGGGTGTTGATTAATATGTAGTGATTCATTATTATTTTACCGCTATCACAAATGTCGCATAAAATCTAAGCCATGCTGGAGTTGGCCCGTCAGTATCAACTACCAAACTGGTTCTATCAATCTCTCCCGATCCTTGATCCTTATTCCCTTGCTTCTGTGGGCTATCGGCCTTCTGCGCCTCTTGAATTAGAATGCCATGTTTGTCACCATAAGGTCACCACTCCCGAATAGCCCTAAGCATAGAAGGAAAGCCTTGCGAACGATATTTACAAGCATGAGGAAAATTGTATCTACCAAGGTGAAAAACCCTGGCACCTCACCAAAGAAGACCTCTACGATTCAATGGAATAGATTTATGGATAACTGAATGAAAATTCAACAGCTGAAGAGTATCCATTGCTGAAGACAAGTTCAATTTGGAAGGCGGCAGGTTTGAATAGCTACCTATTGAAGAAAGTAATGGGATTATATCAGATATCGACTGAGAAGTATCTGATCTCCTTCTTTTTAAGGTTGTTTGGATGGCAGTTTGTGAAAAAGGAGGGCAAGAGTCATGCACTAACTTGCCATTTTTGCGGACAGGTGAGATAGTTAAGCGAACTGGCAACCACATAAAATACCCATCAACA
>Ga0100378_1003568_pt1 | contig 14837 bp, 20 predicted proteins | sample CryGeymeta201502_FD_81535 | JGI IMG/M metagenome (GOLD analysis project Ga0100378, IMG submission 81535) | Groundwater microbial communities from Crystal Geyser aquifers in Utah, USA - Crystal Geyser metaG 2015-02 | ecosystem: Environmental > Aquatic > Deep subsurface > Groundwater | place: USA...
ATCGCCAATTGGTTACTCCAATGGTTTAAGTCAGTCATCTTTGTAGAATTAAACTTTGCCTGTCTAACTTGTAATTTGTTAATTTTTGTTGCCATAAATCATAAATTTGTTTTAATTAAAATAATCAGCTAAAGGTCTTTTTGGTTTTGAGTTTTTTCCTCCCCCTGATTGTGATACAATACTTTTTTTATTTCTCCTAACATTTTCCCTAACCTTCTTTGTTACCTTTGTTTCTGTTTCTTTTTTTATTTCTTCAAAGTTTAGTTCTCCCTGCTCATTTGCAGCTTTCAAAAGCTTTGCCATCTGCACAGAGCCTGTAGGACTATTTAAAACTCTCATTAGGTCTTTTTGCATTCCTGTAATCTGATTTCCATTATCAAGTTTGACAACTCTATCAGACATATAGTTAGGCAAGTCTTTCCTATCTTGTTTTGTTACTGTAAAGCCAGTAACTTCATCAGTTTCTTTTAAAAATGTAGTAACTTTATTTTTTAAAGCTCTTCTTTGTGCTTTCTCATTTGCAATAGCTTTTTCTTGTGATTTTAAAATAGCTGTCTGTTCTGCTTTATTTTTTGTTTCCCATTTTTTATAATGAGTTTCAGAATGTTTTTTCATTCTTTTTGAATCTTTAAGAAATTCTATCTGAGCATCAATATACTCTTTATCATATCCTTCCTCTTTTAACCCATGTCTTATAACTAACTCTTGATTAGCTTCTGACTCTAAATCCATTCCTTCTTCTAATCCTGAAGTGTTTTGAACTGCTACAGTTTGTAAGAAAGCATTAATATCTCCTCCTTTTAATACAAACTTATTCATTTCTTTTACAATCTCAGGAACATCTTCAAAAAGTTCAGCAATTCTTTCTTCAAATAAATTATCTAAAGAATCTTCTAAAATCTCTGATGCTTTCTCATCAGTTAATTCTTCTCCTTCTTCTAATTCATAATCTAAAAATCCTTTTCCTTTTAATAGATTTAAGGTTGTAATTGAGTCTCCAGATTGAGTTTCAGTTTCCTCTTCTTCAGATTCTTCCTCTTCACTTTCTTCTTCCTCAGATTCTTCCTCTTCTTGTTCAGCATCTTCAAAAAAATCATCTTCTGTTGATTCTTCCTCTTCTTGCTCTTCCTCCTCCTTACTAGTATCTTCTGAAGCAGGGTTCTTTTTAGATTTGTCCTTTACATTTTCAGTTTCTGTTTCTTCTTCTTCAGCAGCGAAGAAGTCAACATCTGAAATATCAGTTTCTAAGAAACCTGCAAAGTCATCCATTGTGTGTTCATTTCCATCCATAGGTACAAATATAAATTAAATATTAATAATAATTAAGATAAATCTTAAAAAAATTTATTTAGTGTGTAATAGCGTTTCCTTTATTACCTTTATTGATTTGATTACTTACTTTTTTCTTTTCTATTTTAAGTTTCTCATTATCAACATGTTTTGTGTGTTCAAACTTTTCTCTGTCTAATTGGTTTTTACCTCTTTTTATTTCAGCATCTACCCCATCTCTTGCAATTTCTAAGAAATCATTTTCTCCATCATTATCTCCATCAGCATCAGGATTAAAAGACATTCCAGTAAGAGCTGATTGAGCAATAACTGTTTTTCTTCTTTCAGATTCTTTAAGAACAATTTTTTCTTTTTCATTCTCATGTTTCTGTTGCTCTCCTTTTTGTTTCATTTGTTCAAGCTCTTGTTGTTGTTTACCAATTCTTTCTTGATTTTGAGCATCCTCAGCTTTTCTATCTTTCTCTGCTACTTTAAGAGTTTCTTCAGCTTCCACAATACCTTCTTGTCTAATTACAGATAAAATATCAGAAAGTTCAGCTTTTTGATTTTGCATAGCTGCATGAGCTAATTGTCTGATAGTTTGCATAGCTTCTTCAGCTTTAGTTGAGTTTGCTACAAAAAGACCTAAAGTAGAATTATCTAATAATGCTACATCTAATTCTAAAACCTTAACAGACATATCATCTAAAACATAAGATAACTTAACTGCTTTCTTATCAGAATATGCAATTTTTGCTGTTTCTATTAAAGCAGTAAGAACATTCTTCTTAAATGAATTATGTATATCAAAATAAGGTTCTAATATATTTGAGGTTTGTATTAAGTTTTGTCTATTGTTTCCAACAGAATCTCCTGGTTGAGCTTGACCTTCAACAGCTTCTGTAATACCTACAGATGCTCCTGCCTGTCTTTTTAAGTATTCTGCAAACTCTATATACTTCCCAATATCAGAAGCTAAAGATAAATCAATAGTTTTAGCCATTGTGTTTACATCTGCATATCCAGTACCTTCTTCATTAGGATTAAACCACATAAATGGAGAACTTTCAAAGAAGTACTGCCATTTTTCTAAATCAATTCCAGCACTATCAGGAATAGCTCCAATATTCATCATAACTTTTTTCCCTTTATCAGATGCTAAAAGTAATTCTAATCTATACATTACAATATTATAATAGTATTGATAAACTTTTAATCTATCCATTGGAGAGGTAGGGACAGAATTCATATCATCTACATACACTCCATAATAAGGAAATTTACATTGATGAAGGTTGTCTAAATCTTTGAACTGTCCTGGTATAGGTCTCATGTGTACATAAATATCTGGACCAATTTTCCAAGTTTCATAAGACTCTGGTAACCATTCATATTCTATTTTAATATCTCCTGCATCAGGGTTAAGTTTGTATTTTTCATCTACAATCATTTCTTGCTTCTTACCGTTTTCATCTCTGTATGTCAGAAAAGCAAGTTTTCTTAATGCTTTCCATAAAGTATGTACAACTCTAAGATTAGAATAATCTCTATATTCTCCATCTAAACTGTCATTCATTTCAGCTACATCAAATAAATCATCTTCTGAATTACTCATAATGTATTGAGAGTATATTTTATCTATTTCACTTGTTGTTAATTCATCTCCAAAATATTGAATTATTTCAGAAGGAGTCATTTTATACTCAACTGACATGGCTTCACTATCTTCTATAAAAGGAGAGATGTGAGACATTTTTGGATTTATCATTAAAGAATTAACATTCCATACTTCTGGTTCTCCATTTAAAATCCCTACAAACATAGCTTCTTTTGCAGATAAACTTAAATGTTTAAAAGCAGTATTAAACTTTCTTCTAATATCAGTTTTTTGTATTAAATATTCTAGTAATTGATGAGACATAACTTCTGCTGGGTCCTGATGTTCCCTCTCCATATATTTTTTTGTCTCTGCTGGAGTTTTAGCATTTAATTCTTGGTCAATTCTTTGTTGAATTGCCTGTATTTCTTCATCTGTCAATTCTTTCCCTTGATTTTCAGCTTCTATCTTAGCTTCTATTTCTTTTCTAATAGGTCCTAAAATTTCTGCAACTACAAAATCTTTTATCTTTCCAAATTCAGCTTGTTCTTTACGAGTAGTAGCTTCTGGATTAGTTGCAACTACTTTCCAAGAAAAAGGTCTTTTCATCTCCATACCTAAAAGAGCTTTAATCTTACCAGAAGATATATCTCTATTTACCATAGTAGCTGGTAATTCCCCTGATTCAGAACCAAAAGGTTTACATACATATTCAAAGTCCTTAAGGTCTAATATATTATTGAAAAGATTATAGTTAACTTTCATTCTCTTATAGTCAGAAATTCCTCCATAAGATATTGTTAAACCATTATGTTCAGCATCTAATTCATTTGCTTTGTCTTTATACCATTGTTTTTTATTGGCATTTTTTTGACTAGAGCTCAACCTTTCATTTTTCTTTGGCTTAGTTTGTTCCATTTATTATATTTTTTACAAAGTTAATTCTTTTTGTACATATTCTTCATCATTTCAAGAAGTTTTTTTGCAGTCTTATTTTCATTAGCTTCACTAAAAGTTTTACCTAAGACTTCTTCTTGCACTTGAAACATGCACATAAATAATGCAGAAACAGCATCAAAGTTACCATCTCTATTATAAGCTATTAACTCCTCAAGTATTCTTATAGAGTATATCTTATCAATAACTGTGATTTTATTTCCATGCTCATCATAGTCTAAAACTGTAAGTAGCCATTCTTTTACATATCTTTCTCCTGCATCTTTTAATTGGTTATTCATATGACAACCATAAATTCTTGCTACTTTTGAATTTTTTATATTTTTACTTATAACTCTATCTGGTTGAGCAGCTAGTAAATTTAATCTTTTTATTCTTTGGAAATATGTTTTTACTCCTGTGACTTCATTTTCATACATAATTTTTGTACCATATAAATCTGCAAACATTTCTGCTATTCTATCTATATCTGAAGCAGTTTCCATTCTCCCTATATATTCAGCAACTATAATATCATGATGCTGTGTACCTAAATGGTGACTCTTATATACTATAATAGATGCTAAAGATGTACCTTGGTCTTGTCTAATAGGGTCATAACCAATCTTATACAATCCTACTGGAGGATTAGCTATTGGTTGTTCATATATCATTGGGCATCCTCTTTTATCTGTAGGTACATTATAATAACTTGTAATTGGTTTAGCAGTTCCATCCATAATTGGTTCAGCTACAATCTTACCATCTTTATAATACATATTAACTGGAGTACCTTTTGTTTCTTGCCAACCTTTTCCTTTAACAATTTGAAGTTGTCTTTTTAATTCTAGAACTGGAAAGTTATTTACAGATACAGCAGCAAAGGCTTCTCCAGGACCAAGAGGTTTTTCTTGCATCCTTTGTTGAATTTCTGTTGAGGTTGCTCCATGTTTAACTAGATTTTCTCTAGTCATTATTTCTAATCTTTTGGCTCCATCTTTATCAGAATTACCATTTTTATCATAGAAACCTTCCATGTTCCAATTAATTGGATGAAAGAACCCTACACTCATATCTTTACTATCTTCATCCCATATATTTCTAAATGGAAGTAAATCAAAAGCTTGAGGTCTTTGGAACATATCAGCATAATCTGCTGTTCCTCCTTTCATATCCCCTGATGTACCAAAAACAGTAATAAGCCCTGTCTTAATTGCCCCTGCCATTACACAATCCTCAGTTGCTTTATAAGATTGTTTTAAAAGTCCAGGTGTACCAAATGCTCCTGATTCTTCAAAGAATACTTCTACAGCATCTTTCCCCCTTGCAGCATCTGGGTTGTCTTTAAATGTAAGAGCTAATAATTCAGACTTAAAACCTTTTTCAAGTTTTATACCATTTTTGTATTGTATATAAGAAGCTTTTATGTGTCCTGAACCTAATCTATCAATAACATCTGAAGGCATAGCCCATCCAGTGTTTTCATTTATAAAGTTAATATTATTATGTGCCATACCAAAAATACCATTTGGATATAGGTATTTTTTATCATGTGCACCAAAGATTGTTAAAGAGTTAGGTTTGGTAAAATAGTTATTGGACCCAATTGCTGCTGCTTTATAAGAATACCCCTTACGTCTTGACTTACCTACAATAAGATTATATCCTCCACCTAGGTAATCAACTTCAATTTCTACAAATAGATTTAAACTTTCAAATAACTTTTTCATTTCAAGAGCTTTCTCTTTGTCATCCATTTTGATAACTAACTCTTTCTCCTCGTCATTAAGTAAAGTATCTATAATCCCTTTCTTAGCTATTTCTCTTACCCAAAAGTAATTATAATCTCCATCCCAAAAATCAGGGAAACCTTTTATTTTACTTGCTTTGTTTCCTGATATATCTCCAACTTTTTGTATAGGGGTGTAATTTAAGTAAGAATAGTGTTCCCCAGTTATTCTGGCTCCACCAATATTAACTCCTTTCATACACTTTGTTCTTTCTTCTTTCCAATAAGTAAGCCAATCTGGTGTCCCCCAAGGGTCAGCAATATAATACCTATGTTTCATAAAGTGATTCCCAGCTTCTCTAAAAGCTTGTGAGTTAATCCATGTACCATCTGGATTTCTAACTTCTCCTAATTTACCATCATTATATTCTGTCATATTATTCTTCATATTCTCCACAATCAGGCATTTCTTTAAACCTTACTGCTTTAATGTATTCTTTTCCTTCTAAAATAGCTTTTGCCATTCTATGTTTTCCATCTAATATAAAATTACAAGGACTTAATATAATAGGGTATTTTAAATCTGCTTCTTTTGTTTTTCTACAATGATGTATAAAATCAAATAAAGTATTATCATTTGGGGCTTGGTAATCAATAAACATATCTGCCACTTTAACTTCAAAAACCTCTAAATCTTTAGAAGCTTCTATTAAATCTGTTACTTTGTATCTATAATTATTAAATACTTGTGTATAATTTAGTTGACTCATTATCTTAAACTTTCTGGGTCTGCAAAGAATGATATTTCTTTGTTGCTCCTATTTTTTGTTTCTTCATAAAGCTCTTCTTCTACTTTTTTCTCTAAAGTTTTTAAGTTACTTAAGACTTTTTCTGTATCATTTAAAGCACTAGTAATATCTCTTGGCTTATAAATTGGGTTGAAGGTCTTTGGGTTAACTTCTGTAATATCTACTTCATTGAAAAAATCTTGCATCTTTTCAGCAGCTTTCTTTGATGCCATATAATAATTAAAAGTTGTAGAAGATTCTTTTTGAAATTGTAATACTTTATGTATAGCTTGCACTATTAGTTCGTCTGGTTCCCAGTCTTCTCTTGTTATAACAGCCTGTCGTACCTTTTCTTCTTTCATATTTTCTGCATATTGTCTGTACGGATTGCTCTTTTTCATAGAAGACATGAATTCAATATATGCAAACTCTTCAAGTGCATTATACTTTTCTTTTGTTTTATCTCTGTTCCATATTTCTTTAAAAGGACTTATTAATAAAGTCTCTGCATTAGGAAATACTGTTTTTTCTGTTACTGTAAATAAGAATGCCATTATACTAGTTTTGTTCTTTTTAGGAAATCTCTAATCATTTCTGAATACTCTTTTTCTTTACCTTTAAATTTTAAAGCATCTTGCCTATTACTACCAAAAAAAGGTTCTAGTAATAAAGTAGTTGCTTTAGGATAAAATAGTGCCCAATAACCTCTTTGATTTTCTCCAATCATAGGTTTAGCTCCTCTATCTCTTACCTTAAAGACTTTACTAATCATTTTACTCATATACTCTGCATACATTTTACCTGTCTTGTTTGTAAAATAATAAAAGACTTCACATCCATTTGCTTGAGGAGATGCTGCATTATAATGAAGTTCTATAACTAAATCATAATCTTTTCTATTCATTTTATCAGCATTTCTTTTTACCATACTCTTATAACCTAAGTTATAACTGTCATAATAGTAAATATCACATATATCTCCTAGATACTCTGCTACTTTCTGATTAAAACTGAACTCACATGGAATATCAATTCCACAAGCTCCAGGTCTAAGTTTTGTGTGACCTACCACAATTGCTACTTTTTTCATAAATTTATTTTTAAAGTAATAGAAGCGAGACTGGGACTCGAACCCAGGACCTTTGGGACATGAACCCAATGAGCTACCATCTGCTCTATCTCGCATATATTTACCATTTCTTAATTGGGCATCTTGCCTGTGGAGCTTTAACCTTTGCAGGCATATAACATCCACAAATACCACACCTATTTGTTTTCTTTAGGTTTGGGCACTTCTTACAAATTTCCAATCTTTGTTTTTCCTGTGGGGTTTCTTTACCTGTTATTAGATTTTTAAACCCTGTAAAAATGTTCTTAAACTCACTCATTATTTTTCTTATTTAAAAATTTCTCCAACATATCCTTTAACTTAAAAAACTGAGTAGGGTCAATTTTATTATACTTAAATCTTTCTTTTAGATTAGTTAACATTCTTCTAGCCCTACCTTCATAAACTTGAAATGTCCCAAAGTATTTAAACCTGACTGTTTCTAGTTCTCCTGATTCCATTTCTTTTCTTAAGAAAATCCAAGGGGTGAATACTGCTTCTTTAAATTGCTCCAAATTTAAGTCTGGGTACTTGTGACTTTCTTGACTATAGAACTCATGTAATAATTCATCATTCTTTAATATCATTTTTTCACAAGTTTAATTCTATACCCTTGATTATTTTCTTCAGGTAATAAGAATGGTTTGATTGTAATCTTTTTAGTGATTTCATTTTTACTTAAAAACTTCTTTTCAATCATCTTCTTTAAATGGTTTCCAAGACCTCCAGGTTTCAAACTTAACTTGTCCATTACCTTCTTTCTTACTACACCATTAAACATGTCATCTTCTATAAGACTTTTATCTTGGTCCATAAATGCAGCCAAGACTTCTATTTCTTTTTGAGATAACTTTTCTGGTAGCATAACATTTAATACCTCTAAATGTTTCACATAGTAGTCATAACTATCTACCTTTACTACGTTAGTTATAATTTGCATTTTAAATTCCTGTTTTAGTTTTCATTGTATTAATATTTATCTGAAGCAAAATTAATAAAAATATTAACACTACCAACTTTTATACCATAAATATTTTCTATCAGTTTACAAAGACCTATAGAAAAATAATATATCAAACTATTGACTTTGTAAAAAATTTTATATACCTTTGACAAAGAAGTTTCTTTCTGAAACACTTCAGAACAATTCTTCGCAAATTTATATAATATAGTAAGAGAGGAGAGCTATGAAGTTTCTTTCTTTTTGGTTCTTTTTCTTTCTTAAGCAGAATTAAAACCCAACCTTTCCTATACCCTAACAGGTACAATCCACTCTTAACTTCATTATACTATACCTGCTAAGGTATAACCCAAAGTTGGCAAATACTAACATTAATATACAATACCTATCTTAATGTAAGTAAAACCCAACATTATATGTCTTTACATATAAATCTTCCACATCCCCTCAAATTATATTTAAAAGCATATAACCTAAAAAAAATTTCAGGAAAAAATTTTTTGTGTCCACTGTGAGTGTGTGAACTACCTTGAGTCAACACCCCCACTCATTTCTGGAAAGGAAACTCCCCCTACCAAAGTTCAAAGGTGAACTAATCTCTGGGAGCATTATTAATACCTTATACTATACATCATGAGTAAATCAGAACATCAAGCAATGTGTCAAGCAGTGTGTGACATGAACAACACTGGAGAGAATGTGAGAGTGCTGTGGTCATCTCCTGTCATCAAAGACTAGGTAACAACAAACTACAATGCAACACTGTGTTGTAGTTTGTATCATACTATTAGCGAATTTAATAACCATTAATACATATACATTATGAGAACTGTAATCAACAAGACCTATTCAATCTTACAAGAACTAGGTAAAGCAGCAGGTCAAGCTATGAGAAGCTAGACTACATAGGGAGCACATTAGCTCTCTATATTGCTGATTAAGCAGAACTCAAAACCCTAACTTATTTATGGAGTTGAATAGTTCAATTCTTAAACCTTAATACATTATATTATGAATCTTATACAAATTAAATCGAAATTAAACATTCCAGCATTAGAGTTAAATACAGCTAATGATAAAGACAATAAGCCAACTGATTGGATGAGACACTGGGATAATGACAACAGAGTAGCTGTATCAATACACAAAGAACTTGTAGCTGAAATCAAAGCTGACTCTAACATTGCATCATTAGGCTTACAATCTGAAGAAAGAGAAGGTAGTAAAGGTAAGTACATGGCATACAGAATTGTGAAGTATGCACCAGCAGAGGAAACTCTGTAACATAGAGGAGTGAATAGGGAGTGGCAACACTCTCTATTCTCTATCTCTTACTCAACTCAAGACCCTAACTAATTATTAGTATTACTTATTTACTTTTTTTATTTTATTTAAGTAAATATGTTGGTATTAAGGCAATATTGCCACACAATGTCTAAAAACTATAGAATATGACATTAGCACAAATTAAAGAACAAGTAGGAGTTGCTCAATTAGAGTTAAACACTGCAAATGACAAAGATGGAAAACCTACAGACTGGATGCGTCATTGGGACAATGATAATCGTGTAGCAGTTTCTATTCACAAAGAATTAGTATCTGAATTAAAAGCAGATGCTAATATTAGTTCATTAGGTTTACAAACTGAAAAGAGAACTGGTGAACAAGGAGATTATACTGCTCACAGAATAGTGAGATATAGTCCTGCTGAAGAGACATTATAATATTATGTCTTATTAAGGTTTATAAAAAGAGAGTGTCTATTAGGCATTCTCTTTTTTAACTTACTATAAAGCTTGACTCAATACCCTAACTAATTTTTAGTGTTACTAATTACATTTTATTCTTATGGATTCTGGTATTATGTATCAATTACACCTTAATCTGTGGTTAAAGTGTGAGATAAAAGAAGAATTAGTTGAATAGATACTTTGTGTGCAAAAAAGAAAGCTTACACACAAATTAGCACATATTTTAGAATCACAAAAAGGACAACATATATACTAATAGCTAAATTTTAAAACTATGATGGATAACATTAAGCTTACTGAAGAGCAAAAGAAAGGTTTAACCCAAGAAGAAATAGATAAATTAGAAATGAAACTTACAATAGAGTTTGAAGCTAATACATACTTTTAATACTAACATTTAAAACACATTATTATGAAGACATTTATGCCAAAAGAAGCAAAGTCAGGAATTAAAGTAGAATCAAAACTTAAAGCATTATTCTTAAAGAAAGTATGGAATAAGTTTAATTTAAGTGATAGAAACTTACTATCATCATACAAGAACTATTATGATGTAAATGGCTTTTTAACTAATCATCAATATAAATGTTTAGTAAAAATGTATGAAGAACATGTTGAAAACTATACAGAATTTCAACAAGAAAACAAATAGAAGATTGTCCTGGTATGTGAAAGGCTCTGAGAATCTTGTTAAAGATGTCCAAAGGATTGAGACTAAATAGTAGTAGTCAAAATGCCTTGTAGTTCTACTATTGCAAGGCATCTTCTATAATTATAATGTACTAGGCATTTAACTTAAACAATCCTAGTTATTTATTATGTATTTTTATTAACTTAATTCTTGATAGAAGTGAGCCTTGGTGTAGGTTCTATCATTATAAGATGTCAACCAAGGTAGTTATCCACAAATACTATATCAACCTAGGAGATGTAAGTGGTAAATCCGACTTATTATGAATTACAATTATAGTACTCGCTAAGTTCTGCTGAAAGGTGGGCTAAGGGTCAGACTAAGGGTTGTTGCGTGTAATAACAATAGCAAATGAAAATGGTTGACTCAACAACCTACCAGATTTTGTGTTATTAACCTTAGAGTGGTAAAAATAGATAAATATAAGCCTGAGAAACTTATATGTATCTAAGTACTATAATTTATTTATATTAATAGCTAAAACTTAAAAAATCATATGAAAGTAGATTTATTTAAACACGAAGGAAATGCTGTTGGATGGCAATTAGTTGCTGAAAACAAAGAGGACCAATTAAGATTAGGTTCTATTAGAAATTTACAATTCTTTGGATTAGGTGATACAGCTATTGAGTATGCTGGAAGACAATCTAAAGATGATAGATATGTTGATTTATTAGCTTGGAAGCAAGAACAATTTATATCACATACTAGTGATGATGTAATACCTGAATTAGAAATTAAAGAAGGACCAAAGTCTTATTCTATTGAAGAAGTAAGACATTTAGTAAGAAAAGCTTGGTTAGCTGGAGGAAAAAATAGTACTAATGGTACATATGAAGGTCCTGACAGATTTGTAACTGAGCATGAATTAGATTAACTTAAACATTATATTATGCCACACATTTGTTTTATAACATTAGCAGGATTAATAGGTTTAGTAGTTATATTCATATGGTTATTCTTGGCATTTAGAGGATGTTCAACATACAGAAAAGAAAATAGATTAGCAGCAATTAGTGTTTACTTATTGTTATTTCTATTAGTATTAACTCTGTATCAATTACACTCAATGCAATGAGATGGATATATGAATTACCACCTAAACCAGGAACATATCTGGTAGAAACTACAACACCAATGGGCAAACATAATACAATGCGAGCTCATTACAATGGGAAGAACTGGTCATTTAACAACCAAGTATTCTGGAGATATTTACAAGAAAGGAGATTCTTGTAGATTAATAGCAGAAAATAGAGTGTATTGTTCTTTAAGCTGAACAGTAAACAACAAGCCAAATAAAAGCCTAGCATGCCTTGAATGGAAGCAGACTTGTTGGATACACTCTATTTTTATTTATATTAATAGCCAAATCTTAAATTATGATAGAAATAGCATATTTAATAGTAGCCATAGTGGTTGCATTAAGTGCTTTGATTCTATCCCTCATAGACACCTACAAAAGCACAAGAAAGTATAACCAATTAAAACAAACATTATGAAGAGTATTTTATTAGCATTAGTTATGTTATTATCATTTAGTGCAAGTGCACAGTTTGATGTGACATCAGGAGAAGACACAAAAACTTCAATTACAATAGATAGTAAAGATTATCCTGTATTGAAGACAACAAAAGGAAGTGAATATATTATATGTAATTCACCTCGAACAAAGAATGATTATGCTGTATGGATAGGCACTGTGACAGATAAGAAGTATGAAGGTAAAGAAGTTAGACAAAGTAAGTCTGGCAAATACTTCATATTTGTTATAAATAAGAACAGTGGGAATCCTTATTGTAAATACCTTAAGGAAGAAGAAATTATATAAATCAATACAATCACAAACCCATTGTGATGATATGCACCCATTATTTAGTCCCTTATGAGGTTAGCAGTAATCTTGGATAGTGTAAGTAACTGGTTAAACGGTGGTTGTTTTTAAATCTTAAAGTATGATAATCATAGAAGATGATAGAATAGAATATGATATGTCTTACCCTGTTGGAAAGAATATGAATAATCTATTAGAAAATACTAAAGTGTTTTTTGAACTAATTAAGAAACATGCACCAAAAGACCAACAACTTAATTTCTTATGTAGAGGTTCAAGTGGAGCAATTATAGCAGGAATAGTAGCTAGTTCTTTATCTGAAGAATATCAAGTTATTATTAATCACATTAAGAAAGAAGGAGAATCTTCACATAGTAGTTGTTTAAGATTAAATATAGAAGATTTCAATATTATTATTGATGATTTTATAGCTTCTGGTAGTACAGTAAATAATATTTATGAAGCTTCCATAGTGAGAATTTAGAACCTGAATTAGCTCAACACAGAAAAGTACTTGAAGTTCTTGGAGCTGTTAATATGTTAGAACCAACAGATAATCAGTTAGCTGGTTTAGGTTTTAATGCAACAGTTAAAGATGAGGTAATTTTAAGACTTAAAGGTAACTTTAAAAGAGTTATTAAAGTCAAATTTTAAAGGCTTCTTATCTAAGCGTTAACGGTTTACAATCTGTATTAGTCAGGTGTAAGAAGGTAATCTGAGTAGTAGGACATTAAATAATGCTACAGATTTGGTGACACTATAGGTTCACTTGTTGTAAGTTTACATATAACTTAAAAATTAATGTGAGATGTCTTTAGCGAGAGAGCATATTATAAGGTGGATAACTTTACGACCTAATAAAACAATGTAACATCATTCAAAAGTAAGTAAGTTTGAGAATGAACTCTCACATTAATAACTCGTGGAGTAGCTCAGTTGGTAGAGTGCATCCCCCTAGTCCTGTAGCTCAGTATGTCAGAGCACCTGATGGATAATCAGGAGGTCACAGGTTACAATCCTGTCAGGACTGCCAAAAACATGGATGAGGTCCCTGGTTCAAATCCAGGCTCCACGACTAATCTTTAATTTAATTAATTTATTATGAGAACCTTGATTCTAAAATCATTGTTATTCATTCTTCTAGTTGTAGGACTAGTTTATGGAACAATGACAGTTTTTAGAAGTTCAGTACCTGTGTACTGGTTTGCTGCATTCTTGGGAAGTGCAGTAATCTTAATACTATTCCCTTACAAAAAGTATTTTAAACAATAAACAAAACAAATTAAAATTATGAAGAAATTATTAATTATCGCAGTAGCCTTTTTAGCATTAACATCATGTAATAGACCAGAACCAAATTATGAAGGAGTCTTGATGACAGATTATGGAAGAAATGGTATTGAATCTTTTAAAGTAGTTACAGGAGCTCAAGGTATTTTAGGACCAGGTTCTGAATTATATCAAGTTCCAATGTTTGAACAAAAATCAGATGTAGAAGCAGTTAGTGTATCAGCCAAAGATGCTGGGATATTTACAGTTGACCCTACATATACTTATCAAGTAACAAGAACAAAAGGACCTAATGTTGTATTAAATTATAAGCATTTAGGAACTGGAGGAGGTTTCTTAGATAATGTAGAAGCAAATGTTCTTAATAAATTAGCAATTGATACTTATAGAGAAGAAGCTAGAAACTATACTACAGATTCATTAATGAATAACTTAGCATCTTTTGAAACTAGTGTAGAAGGTAAATTAAAGCTTAAATTTCAAGATAAGTTTTTTACTTTAAATACATTAACTTCAGGGCTAACACCTCCAAGGTCAATGGCAGATGCAATTGAAAAGCGAAATAATGCTATACAAAAAGCTAATGAAGTAAAAAATCAATTAGAAACTTCTAAAATGTTATTAGAAAAAGCAAGGATTGATGCTGAAACTAATAGGGTTAATTCAGCAGGATTAACAAAAGAAATTCTTCAAGAAAAGTTTATAGAAGCAATTAGAACAAGTAGTAATAGGATAATTATCACAGATGGTAAAACTCCTATAATGTTAAACAATTAAAAATTAGAACACATGAGTGATTTTAAAGAAGCAAGTAGATTAAAATTAAGATTTGCAACTGAAAGAGGACCATTAGCAGCAGAGCAACTGTGAGATTTACCATTAG
>Ga0100378_1003570_pt1 | contig 14829 bp, 14 predicted proteins | sample CryGeymeta201502_FD_81535 | JGI IMG/M metagenome (GOLD analysis project Ga0100378, IMG submission 81535) | Groundwater microbial communities from Crystal Geyser aquifers in Utah, USA - Crystal Geyser metaG 2015-02 | ecosystem: Environmental > Aquatic > Deep subsurface > Groundwater | place: USA...
AGGGTATTTTGCCCCTTCTCTTAAAAGGTGAACCGAAAGTTGGGGAAGAACGGCATCAAATCTGACAACCTAGACGTTCTATTGGGAAGGAGGCGCATCTTCTGCTTTCCCTAAAGTGAGCAAGGGCACTCTGAACATGAGATAATATTGAGGCTTTGTGGAATTTTTGGGAGAAGGTTGGTTGATGAAGAGTCTGATGGCAACGTTTTCAAATTTGATGATCATGTTTAGAAGCATTTGCTTGACCAGTTGTCGAAAAAAGTCTAAAGGACTGTTCTAGCTAATTTATCCAGGCTCTTCCATCTGCTCAATAATGATGTTTTCCTGCTCCTCCTTCATCGATTCCTTGAAGTTCTCGGCAAACTTCTTGTTTGGTTTCAAGTCTAGAGTAAGACCCTCAGCTGAGAGCTCTATGCTCTTGCTGGCTAGTTCACTCCATGGTGGCAATGTTATTGTTAGTTTACGGAGTGTACCCGTATGCAAAATGTAAGGACTACTAAGCAGTGGCCCTCGATTGATCTTTTCGGTGTTGAGGGAGATATTTTTCAAGTGAAGCATGAGTCCATTTTAGACAGTTTTGAAATCCTCAATGCTAATCTGATCAGATAGGAACTAGTTGAGGGTTCGGTCAAGGATATATTTGATGAGATTTTTGACAGGGTTGAGGTCAGCTATTCTGTTCATTACAGTTCCCAACAAATTTCGGAAGATCATGTCCGGACTGTATAAGTAAATAATTAAGCTTAGCTAATAAGTGTGGGTTATAAGTAGCAAGTATATGCCAACATTAAAGTATTGTCTATTAATCAAGTTAGTGTAGATATGAAAGTTATATTTGTGTTCTGATGTAAATTTTATATATAGTTAGATGGTCTTCAGAGGAGCACTGAACGTCAGATATCTTATTCTTGTCTATATTCCCATCGCCATTCTCACACCTTTCTACTCCTACTATAAAGCAGTCTCGCAAAAGCAGGAAAAGCCTTTTCCTCATGCCACCATCACCCAAACAGCATGCCATTATCCTCAGGATATTGCATTTCGATATTTCATGCTGATTGGCTCTTCTATCCTCGCTCTCATCTTCTTCATGATGTTCAGATGGGTGGAAAATGTAGCTAAGTCAGTGGGTTTTCCCAAGCCGATTTCAAATTTACTTTACAAAGTCAGTCTTTTCTCAATACTTCTCTATGGTATCACAATCGGAACAATCGACGAAAAAGGAACAGGCCCTCTTCACTCTCCTTGTGCTGTTGGTTTCTTCTTGATCCTTATCTTGTCGATAATGGATATGACCTTATATATGACAGAGCTTCGAAATTTTTATACCCCAACAATTCGTAAAGTGAGCCTTAGGTGTAAGCAACTCCTAGCAGTATACCTTTTGCTTTTGTGGGCTTATTGCATCACTATGATCATTCTGGTGTCCTCAGATTAAGATTTGGAGGGAAAATCCGACAGATATGTTAACATCGTCGAATGGAACACAGTCACAGTCGGTCTTCTATGGGTTCTCACTTTCTACTGGGAGTGGGGATAAATGAACTTGGTTCTTGTTGACCCCCACGGTCAACCCTCCTCTAAACTAGGTGAAATGGGAAGAATTCATACTAATAGATAGATCCTTATGTGATTTGCATTGTCCTCATTTGAACCAATTAGGTGTATGATGTAATATCTATAAAATATTATTAGCAACAATGAGGAGACTGAATCAACTTCAGTAGTAGCTGGCATCACAAGGAGCCTTTGATGCTGATTAACTTAGCAGAATCCTTTTCGGAGAGCACTACAAGAAAAGAACGGAGGCTTGGAAAGTGGTGCGCTAGAATCAAGTGCTCCAGGATCATTTTCATCTCAATGATTACAATCTTGGATAACTCAGAAGCAAAACATTTAATAAGCTTCAGGCCACCTACGGTAAGGTGGCTGAAATGGATGAGGTCAGAAACTTCGATTTTTCAGTTGCAAACAAATTGACCTTATTTTCCAATGGTTTTACATCTAATGATATGAACTTCTGTATCCTTGGTGGTGTTCACAGCTATCTCTACAATCGAGCACTATATCAACTGGGAACTGAAAAACACAAAGACATATATCTAAGAGCTGTAAACATGCAAGATGTCGGATGCTTTGGCCTCACTGAGCTGTATCATGGTTCCAACGTCAAAGGAATCTTAACTGAGGCACGTTATGATCACAATACTAAAACATTCATCATTCATACTCCCAAACAGGAAGCCATGAAGTTTTGGATTGGAGCAGCAGCTAAAACAGCAACCAGCAGTGTCATCTGGGCTCAACTTTATATTGAAAACAAATGTCACGGGGTTCATGCCTTTGTTGTCCCTTTAAGAGATAGGAAAACCCTCAAAACTCTTCCAGGAGTCCTCATCGGTGACTGTGGACACAAGTCAGGACTTAATGGAGTTGATAATGGCTTCCTTCTTTTTGAGCATGTCAGAATACCCAAAGATAACCTGTTAGATAGAATATCAGGAGTTGATGATTCAGGCAAATTCAGATCCATAATTCAAAATGAAGACAAGAGATTCGGTCTTCACTTAGGAGCTCTTTCAGGAGGCAGATTTTTCATTGGAACCAACTGCAGCTCACTTTCTCTCCAAGCACTAACGATAGCGATCAGATACGCCAACGTGCGAAGGCAGTTCAAGGGAAGCAAAGACCAAGAGTAAAAGAAACTGATCGAGTACCCGATGATGAAGAGAAGACTGATGCCTCTTCTGGCTACTAACCTGGTATACTACAGGACATCGATGCATTACATAGCCTTAAGCGACAACAATTTTGAAAAATTCATGGATGAAAAGAACCCTCTGATTGAACAGTTGCATGCTATTTCTTCAATCATCAAAGCCAAAACCAGCTGGTTCGCTAGCGAATGCATCCAAGAGTGCCGTCAGGCAATGGGAGGTCATGGCTACTCAAGTTACAGCAAAATTGGAACCATCTACAACGACAACGATATCAATCTGACTTGGTAAGGGGACAATCACGTTTTGATTCAACAAACTTCTAAGTATGTACTTGAACAAGCTCAAAGGGTTCTCCAAAAAGGCAAAACCAGCAATAATCCTCTGCTTCATTTCCTAAACAACGTAATTATATCTTTATTCAGGCTCCTTCTGAAATGATTGAGTTCAATAGATCGAGTTTGACATCCATCGACAAAGGCATGTAGTTTTTACAATACAAGCTTATGAGGAAAATAGAATAGACAGGAATGAGAATGCTTGAACTTAAAACTAAAAATTTACCCATCATGGATATCTGGAACAATTCTCAAGTTTTTCTAGGAAGGGAAGTTGCAATGATATATGGAGACATCGCCATGCTTGATGTGATGAAAGAAGGAATCGCTATGGCCAAAAATCCTGTGAACAGAGATGTCTTGGAAACAGCAACTCGACTATGGCTGCTCAGAAGTTACAGAGATGATGAGTTTGTTGATATGACTCACCATTCTCTGCTAGAGACTCTTATCGAAGAAAACTGTAAAAAACTTGAAGCTATGAGCCTAGATTTGCTGAGAGCAATAGCCCCTGATGACATAATCACTGGTTCACCATTTGCCGATCCTAATGGCCAAGGAATGGAAAAATACTTGCAAATAATTCTGAGCAAGCCTGCCAATCAAAGAGTGGATTGGTGGGAGATGCTCCTCCAGAAGTGATTGGGATATTAAGATCTATTGTTTGTTCATAAATAATCAGCTTTCAGAACTGCTCTTATCTCATTTTCAAGTTAGGGAAATTCTATCTCCTTTTTTGGCAATCATCTTCAAATATTTTTTTAAGCTCGACAAAGATCGGGTGGTGTGACAGTCGTCGCTTAAAGAAGAGACTCATTTACTGCTGTACTTATCTGGATAAAGTAGTATGTACATGAATAGTTGGTGGTAGAATAGACTCTCTCTGTTTTAGGCCAACATACAGGCAAACAAGACAAATTCATGAATAGCGCCCTTGAATACTCTGATTAGTAAAATCTTTGGGTTCTTTACATTCTTAAGCACCCTTGTCAGGAAAGGGCTGAATTTTTCAAGAGATATCTAGGTGTAGAGCCTCATCATCCTGATCAAGTTATCTATTGCAAACAGCTTAGGCTTGAAATACGAGGAAAAGTGATTGGTCAGCAATGACTTGAATTTATTTTTTAGAAAGCCCTTTAAATTTTTCCGCACCAGGTTGACATTCATTGCATATGCCACCTTCTCGTTGAGTTCAAAGCTTGGAAACATTTACAAGCTGTCAATATTTATGATTTTCCCGATCCAGAGAATCTAACTTCCACCATTCTTGATCTTTAAAGTAGGATGGTCGAAATTTTTTGATATCTTCTACTCACTGAATTTGAATCCATATTTTGAGGAGCATTTAAGGAGACTATCTAACACTGAAACTGCCTCGGTTTCAGGCCCAATATAGAGGTAATCATCAGTCAGTCTCATCAGTAGTCCTTGCTTGACTGAGACAAACTACTACTCCAGATAAGCAAAATAAAGAGAACAGAGGACACCTGAGACATTGAGCCCTTGCGGTATGCCTAATTTTTGGAGCCAATGATTTTTTCGATAACTAACAATGGATCCTTCGCATATTTGTTTGAGCAGTTTCAAAATGGTTTCCTTGGTAATAATTTTTTGTTTTGCTGGGTATATATTTATCGATGGAACTTTACTATCTTCCTTGATTTGCATTGGGTCTTAGCTGATGCCGATGGCTGTCACCCTTTCCTTGAAATTAAAAAAAGAGCTGAAATTGTTGACTTTGTGTAAAGCCTTCTTATTCCTGTAAAGTCGATTGTATTTTATTATCAGGTACAAATCTTCAATGAGGGGTGTGTACTCGATTATCTTCAGGAGCAAAGATGTGTCGATTGAATCATAACATTTTCTGATATCCAGAGTAAAGTATTTGAGAGGAGGAGAACCCATTTTTTTCCAATTCTCCACAAAGGAGTCATATTTTCTCGATATTTGTCTATTGTCAAAAATGCAGTAGCCTAGCTTTTGTCCCAAAATATTTTTTAGACCTCTCAAGACCAGCTGTGTATCAGCCAATCTTTGATTGAGGGTGGCTTTCATTTTTTTGATGGGGAGGGTTTATGATTCGAACTAGACTTTTCGATTGAAAGTGATGATGGGTCGAAAGGTTCCTTTTTTTGGCAAAATTCTTAGCTTCCCATCAGGATGGCTGCTACAAGCCTTCTTCAATTTCTGAATATGTTGCTTATCTGTTTTTTCCAAATTATCCTCGCTAAACTTTTGGACTGCCAGTTTTGCAATCAAATTCCAGACAGGCTTTCTGTAGTAGAAGATTCGGTTGGCTTCCTTGTGCTTTTCAGTGACATAAAAGTTGTGCTTGATAAGTTGAACAACTATTTCGTTAAAGATAAGAGCCAATATCAGAGACAAATACCTTCTCCTTCTGGTGATGCACTTCCGGTGGAACTTACGATTGTATCCGATCTACAGCCACTTCAGCTCAAAAACATCCATCTTCCATAAAATCTATTACATTCTGAAGTTCTCGTACCGCTTCATCGAAATGAAATCGCTCATTATTTCGAGCAAAAGTTTTTTGTTGGAAGGGCCTATCAGTTAGTTTGGAATAATTCGGTCTAAAGTTTCCCGAAAGAGGCTGGTCACCTTACCATAGGGCACAGCAGTTTCGTAAAGTTAGTTGAATAGACTGGTTCCGTCTTAATCTCGATTGTCTCTATCCTCCACAAACTTGGTGACTCTTTCTTTGAGCTGATGATATTATTGGAGAAGGGGACAATTTTTCGCGAGCAGCATTGTGAATTTAGAGGTTTTTTTACCTTTGACCTCCACCTTACCAAATAGGTCCTGAATTCTCTCAAATAGCTGTTTGATGATTAATTGAAGACTCTTTTAAATTGCTTATGGGATTTGTATTTTGTTGAGGAAGTGGTTTGTGATGCAGTTTTTGACGATGTGATTGATTTACCCCAGATATCTGGCTTTCTTCTGGCCTTCATCAAAAAAACAGTCTAGATCAATCAAAAAGTACTTCGAGCAAATAGCCCAGCGCTACGGTTCATATGGGAACAATAAAATATCTGCATTCTGCTTATCTGTTCAGAGCAATATGTGTAGTTCTTCTTTCCTAACGTTCCTGAACGAGTCTTTCCCGGGACACCTTCTTTACTGTTGTTGTCGGTGCGAGGAACTTTCCTAGTAGCTCCGCCGATAGCTTTCATGTTATATTTATCGTTGAGTGCGCAGCCAGTGACTTGAACGTGCTCACCTTTGTAGGGGACAATCATGGCGTAGTTAGTCAAAATATGGAAGAAATAGTTGTAAGGAAGCACCCGAAAGAGAGTTTTGAAAGTGGGGCTTGTTTCAATGATGGTTCTGCTGAAATTGAACTTCTTCATCTTGATTACATAATCTTTGCTTTACTGGCCCTGGCATTGAAGAGAGTTCCCTTTGCTTCGGGCCAATAGTTTACTAATCGATTCTTAGAGCAATCCTTCGAGGGTACGAGGGGGTTCATCAAGGTCAATTTAGTAAACAGTTTCATTCTCAAAGACGTAAGTATTTTAGCAAAATGATATATCCACTGCTCCAAGCTTGTGATGATCCTTCTGAGGAATGAGTTCCAGCAATGTCTGGAATCTGGTGGAGACCTTACTCAGGGTTTGGCTTAGGGTTTCTGTGTGAGAAAGGTGTGTGACTTCGTTCATATATCTTATGTTGATTATAAATTCCCTCCAAATACGAGCAGATTACCAATGGGTGGGATTATAAATATAGTCAATAATAATAGTAATGTCAAAAGTGCTGTGCGACCATTTGTTGCCCTTGAAAGCATAAAAAATTGCCAATTACTTCTCCAAGGCATCTCGCTACTGTTCCGGTAACAAAAAGCATACTGAATCTGAAAGATTGGGTATGTGTCTAACCTGTGGAGTTGTAAGATGTGATGACTAATAAAATAAATGTACATTTCAGCACCACTACGGGACCAAGCACCCAACTATATTCCAGCTCATGTAGTCCTCAATATACTGTTTTCATTGTGAAGTTAACATTGGATAACTACTGTAGCAAGCACCCGATAGCAACAAAAAGGATAAGTTGATGTAGCAGTTTTAAAAAGTGATGAAGGTGTCTGATAGAATCGGTGAGAAGGCTGAGTAACGACCTAAAATAATAAAGAAGGAGAAACTATAAGCAATCTACTATCAATAGGTCCCCTCGGAGTAAAATGTAGAAAACAGTCAAAAGTTGAAATAATAGCATCCTCAAAAACTACCTTATAAATTATAGGTTTTTGGGCTCAAGAATCTTGGCAATACCTGCTTCTTTAACTCTATTCTTCAATGCCTCTATGCATGCGAGCAGCTGCACAGTTAATATAGCCGCTTCAAAATGGACACTGACAAATAATTTGGAAAAATAGGATAAATCAATATTTTGTTCAATAAATATCTCAGGGTGGCCGACAAACATTTTTCCCCAAAAAGTCTATTCAGCTGGGTCTGTAAAATGAAAGGAAACTATAGGCATATGGATCAGCAAGATTCCCAATAACTGTTAGCTTTGCTCGTGAATGGGCTTATAGATGGTGAAAGGTTTTGGATGAATGTCAAGCAAATTCATGGGGAGAAAATTACACCATCAGAAAAAACATTCGGTTTTTTCCTAGCAAGCAGACTTGAATGCTTAGCTTGTGAAAAAGTAAATTGGACCATTGACTTCAGCTTATAACTTGCAGTTCAGTTGGCCAAAGGAGGTTCAACCCATTTTAATCTTCCTGAAGGAAAAATTCCCAGTGATCAAATCAAAGGATAAGATCTATTTTACCCTCCTGACAAACTCAGTTAAACATTTTTGGACATGTTCTTTGCCCCTTAGTCCCTCTCCTCGAAAAATTACTTCGAATGTGAAAAATGCTAAGCTGAAAAGGCTTGGAGAAAGTTCTACATCAAGGATCCTCCTTAAATATTGACTATCAGTCTGAAAAGATTCAACAATAACTTAAGCAAAAACAATGCTGTTGTACGAGCACCCTCTCAAATCGACCTTTAGGGTCACTGTATAAACAAAGGTCCTTTGCTTTATGAACTTTTTGCTATCACTTAGCATGGAGGGACATCTCGTGGAGGCCACTATGTCGCCCACTCAAAAAGATGTTAAAACTGGCACTACTTTTCTGACTCGACGGTGAAGGGCGAATCATGGTAAAAGGTCCGCTCATGTCAACCCTATGTGCTATTTTACAAGAGAATCGAGTGATTGATCGATATTTAGACGTCATGATTTTATTGGAGCTATGATTCTATATACAATAACAGTAGATAAAAGAAATGTTTTCTAGTTAGAAAGAACTTGACCCCGACCTTGATGAGTTGATCGATATCGTCAATTCCAAAGCAAGGCAGCTTAAGCCTGTACAGCTGAACAGTCGAGAAGGTGGAAATTTGGCTTCAGGATAGAAGAAGGCACTTGAACATAACTAAATTTCTAAAACGTTGAGATTCAAACCATGGTCTGGAAAGAATCTTTACGAGTATGAAGAAAGCAACATAATCAGAGAAGAGATTGAAGGTATTTAAGAAAAGTAGGATGAGGAGTCTTGCAGTTAGAACGAAAAAACAGATACATTTTCAGATGTCAGCAATCTCGCCAAGCACGATTAAATCGGGTACTTTTACAAATTTCAAAACAACCCTGTGAAGCTAATAAAAAAATTACTAGACTAAAACGGATTCAAATACGCCATTACAAATAAAAACTGGAGTCTGTATTGGTCTTCAAGCATAATCAAAAACGAAGTTTACCAAGCACTTCTCCCTTATCAAAAGATAAATCATTTTCCTAATTCTTTCCATCTGACCAGAAAAGATCTCATGAACAAATATATTTCCCGAATGCAAATCAGACATGGTATTGGACATTTTAATTTTCTACCAAAAACATTTATCCTCCCTCAATAGCTTGACCTTTTAAAGTAAGAAATGACGAAGACTCCAGGGTTAACTTACATTGTCAAGCCTCATAATAGATCCCAAGGTAAAGGGATTACCGTAACCAACCAGCTATCCGTGGTTTACAGTAAGTTAGAAAAATACTCCTCCCTGATAGTTAGCCACTATGTCGATAATCCTCTACTGATCAACGGCCTCAAATTTGATTTGCGAATTTATGTAGCAATTACAGGAGTCAATCCTCTGAGGATATTTGTCTATTAGGAAGGTTTGGGCAGATTTGCCACTGAAGTATACGATGAGAATACAAGTGATTGCTAGAACAAACGGTTTCAGCATTTGACAAACTATAGTGTGAATAAAAAGAATACTTAATTTGTCAAAAGTGAGAAGGAAAATGAGTAGTACTTCGGAAGCAAATGGAGCCTTACAGCTCTTAAGGATTTTATGTGCTATAATATCGGCAAGTAGGAAACGAACGATCTCTTCCTCAGAATTGATGATCTGATTATTAAGACAATTCTTTCAGGGGAGCATGTTCTCTACACTGCATTCATGAATAACGTTCCCTTCAACAACTCCTGCTACGAGGTCCTCGGCTTCGATGTTCTAATTGACTCCAACCTAAAGCCTTGGCTGATGGAAGTCAATATGTCCCCCTCCATGAATACTGACTCACCACTCGACCTCAAGATAAAGGGCAACATGATTGCAGATCTACTGAGCTTGGTGGGAGTAAATCCTTTGACTGACAGATACTTGGATGGGAACCACTTGAGGTATGATATCAAAAATTACAAAAAACCTGACAACAAACAAATATAACTTGGGCCAGTTGAAAGATTCCTTCTGAAAGATATTGAGGCTGAAAATAGCAGAAGAGGGGGATGGAAAAGAGTTTTCCCGGTCAGCGATAAAAGGTATAAACAATTTTTCGAGGTAGATCGATACTATAATCGACTTCTCAGAGAGTATAATAAACCTCGTGAACTGACTATGAACTATCGAAGCCTTCCAAACTAGAAAAGTGTATCTCAGAAGAAAGATCTCCTCAGAGTATCCAATGCTGCTCACAGTGGCTACAATAGCGTGAACGATAAGAGAAGGGGTAATTCGAGGGAGAAGTCTGGGAAATTTTCCATTCGTACTCAAGGCCGTGGTGTGAATAGAAGAGTCTATATGTGATATAAGCTAATTATTGTGCGATTGAATGCTAGATATGAAGAGTGAAAGAATATAAGTAAGATTGAAATTCATTTAAGCTCTTCTCGAGAACGATACAATCCTAAAAGGATTGTGAAACATTCTCTGAAGGTCTATTCAGGGACTCCTAGGTCTTGGATTATGTCCTTAGACCTGAGGTTCGACGACTACTTGATCTTGGCAGCAAAGTAAAGAATTACTGCTGACAAGTGCTGCTTCTTGAATCGATTCAGTAAAAGGCAGTCAAACATCGATAGTTTTATCAGATCGTTGACAGTTGAGTCGAGTTCAAGGTTGTAGTGGCTGAGCAGCAATCCTGTGAACTGATGAAGAGTAGGGAATTGGAGATTGAAATTGGTTGAGGTGAGGATGAGGCTTTCCATTTCGAAGAGTTGAGAAATTGAGTAGAGACCATCACAAAGATAAATGTACTTTTCTGCCTCAAAAGTATGGATTTAGTTGTACTTGCAGGCCACAAAGAGAGAGGCCACCCCCAACAACTGGAAGTTATGTTTGGAAATAAGGGTGCTTTGGAAAATTAGAAGATAATCGATGATCTGCACACAAATTTGCATAGTTTCATCCTTCACTTGAAATTTTCGGCTAACCTGAAGTAGCCATTTGAGTAACACCTTCCTCATCTATGTGCTAATCTTTGACTGCCCGAAATCTGCGTGGCTGGCGATGGAGGAGGCGAGTTTGTTGGTGAAGTTTTGGTCATGGTCAATGAGATGTTGAATGATGTGAGGAAGGTAGGGAAGGATCTATGGGGGGCTGGTGGAAAGATCTTAGGTCTATGGTTCGGTCGGGGTAGCGACAGGTTCTGGGCGATTGGTGAGGTCAGTCCCAAAGTCTCTGGTAGCAGGTGATCTTTTATCTCTGGAGGTTCTTTTTCTATGGACTTTTGATTTAGGAGGGTGAATGGGTCTTTGACGTACTTTTCTTGTGATTTTCCCCTCCTTGTTCTCATTCTTCATATCTATTCTGTTATATTTTAAATTCATGAACATCTAATATTTGTCGTTAGTATTTACGGACTTTAATATTTTAAAAAACTCTCCAACCCTTATCTCACTCCTTACAAAGAGTGTCTCCCCATATTTTTATCACCATTAGCCACTTTAACGCATACAGCTGCTTTCCCTTCTCAATCTTTGTTTTCCTCAAATGAAACTCAAAATTCATACTAACAGCTCTTTCATGAACTTTCAACAATGGCTAGCTCTTTCTTAAAACATATGATAAGGAAGGGAGGTTTCCGATGATCACATTTTGATTATAATTTAAACTAATAACTGTAATGCTGAACGAGTACGACTATGACTAACAGAGCATGAGATAATCAATCCCAATCATCAATGTGCCCCATCTGATCCCTCCCATCATAGCTCCATAAATTGATGCTTCCAGTCAGCAGGCCTTGTTTCTGGACCTTCAAAGGCTCATTGAAGATTAACGACTCAGGGAAGAAAAAAGAGTGCAGCTTCTGAAACAAAAGCAGCAAACCATCGGATAGCAGGTCAGTAAACGACTCGCCTAAAAGGACAGAAAACTGAGATAGCTTTAAGAGGAACAAAAGCGAAAAGTATATGCATAATGTACATTCAAACCAAAAACAACCAAAAAAGGTTCAGCTCGGAACTTTGAACAATTTCTAAAACAACAGAATGAGTTCACAAAGAAAGTTGAGCAGAAGAAATCAGTTCTGAAGGGAAATTTATAAGCTGAGAAAGAGGGAAAAAATACTTTCAAACCAAAGACTAATAGTCGTGTAGAGGAAAGGAAAAGACAAGGAACTGTTTTTGAAAGACTATATGCTTTGAAGGACAAAGAAAACGATTTTGATGGAAACAGCAAAATAAGCTAGGATTTTCATCCTCAAATCACTTAAAAAGGTAGAAAAATGACCAGAAATGCCCCCATCAATGAACTTCTGTATCAGGATGCTCTGAGGAGACAGGAAAGAACAAGATGTTATGAAAGTCAGAGTCTTCAAAGCATTCCTCTACCAGGTAGGACTCTCAATCTAAATAACTAAAAGTACGTTGCTCAGAAATTTATCAAAGAGTATTATACAGTCATTGAACTTCTTAGTGTTCCATCGTCAACCCAAGATAAAATAGACTACATGCTCTTCAATGAAATCCTGAAGGAAATGGGTTTTGTTCAAGTTGATGAGGAAAGCTAAAGCAGTCAAGAAAGAACTCTTATCCATTAAGCTTATCAACTTTTAGAAAGGTTCCAGGTTAATGCTAAAAATATCTGTGTCTTTTTGTTGGCAATGATTGGCGTCTTCCACATTAATCCTGTCAACTTTCAAGAGGGCTAATAGCCTTGTCCTGAACAATAGCTTGCTTTCGACTAGGCTGAAGGAAGAAAAATTCAAAAGAATTTCGACTTATTCAAAAGGAATCGCCTCTTTTCTTAGAAAATCAGGAAACAAACATTTAAATAATAGCCATAGTACTCTTTCAAGCCTCAGACTAACAAAGCTAGCTAAAAGATGGCCTAATTGCATCGAGAACAAATGCTAGATGAAGTAAACTAGCTCCTTGAAATGTATCCTGAGATAGATTTCAATATCCCCAAGGATGGGATCATCACTCCGACAGACTTACTTGTACTCTATAACAAAGCTAAGTAGTTCAAACTACAGTGTCAGAAAGAGGCCCAAGAAGAACAAGAGCTTGAGTAATGTACTTTCAAGCCATCTACCCTCCCACAATCTCAAGCCATGGCAGCATCTAAATTATCAACAGGTTAGGGAAGCGTTGGGTCAAAAAAATCTCTGGAACTTTACAATTTTCATCGATAACTACAGAATAAAAAGTAGTCACTGAGGGTCAGTAGGCAGAGTGAAGATGTAAGCATGAAATAATGTACATTTGCACCCAGCATCAATCGTGCCAAAGTTCAAACTGACTCTTCGAACTACAATACCAAATAAGTTCAAGAAGCCCTCTTCAGAATGAAGAAGGGTCGGGAGCAATGGGAAGACAAGAAAAAATTTTTAGAAAGAGGAGAGTTAAGCTCTTTAAAGAGTGATAAAAAAAACATTTCTAAACTGGAATAGAAGGAAGAAACTCCTATTCTGTTGCTAGATGTCAACTTAGGTAATAGAGTTGAAAGATTGACTCTCTATAGTGGAGATGAAGAGCGTCTTGAAGAAGTAGCCCAATAGTTCGCAAAGATACATGATCTTGATGGAGAGAGTGAATCAAAATTGGTCGAGCTTCTTCAGCAATAGATATAAAGTATGCTCGAGAAGATTCCGGAAGATGAGGAGAGCTAAGACAATAATTAGTGATATTTGCCTCTTTGAGCTAATTATAAAACCTTTATTAAAGATTGAATTTTCCGATTCATTCGATTGTGATCCTTCTATGTTATAATTGAATAGAAGAAGATGTACAAAGGAAAGAAGCTTGAAGAGTCATCCATCATTCACAAGTCATTCAGCAGCTCTCTTCTCTCCTAAACCACTAACCAGGTTTTCGAACGCTAAATTGACAATTACACGAGACTCCTTGAACAGGATAAGCGCAAGTTTTTCAGAGTTCAATAAAATCGCAATGAGGTGGCCAAGGAACGCTCCAGAAAAGCTAAATAACTCTAAGCCCTCAAAAGCAAAGCATTCACCTCTGAGATGGCGAAAGTGAAAGCAAAAGTAAAGATTTTGGAAAACGAATTAGATCAGACCATCAACTCTTACAATGATGTTCTGGCCTCAAACAAGAAACTCAAGGGATAAATTGACGAGTTACGCAAAGAGAAGCTCAATCAAAGAGATGTGATGAGCAAAATCACATCCCAAATCTAAGAATACTCTCACCTTGTTGCCGAAGAACAAGCTCTGGCAACCAAAAGAAAAGCAGTTATTGAGCAGGACAAGCAAGGAATCATCTCCATCAAAAATCAAAATGATCTGGAGTTCAAGCAATTCCGAGAAGAGATCAGCCTGACCAAACAAAACCTAGGAGGTAGTAAGCTTGGAGTAACTCTTTTGAAGCACAGAGGAGAGATGGAGCCCAAAGGGGAAACTGACACTCTTCCACTAGTGCGCTATAGAATGAGACATTTGATAGCCAAAAACAAAGAAAGGGTCAAGGTGATAGAAAATTACAGAAAAACGATGGAAGCCATCAGAAAAGGATTCTAATAAATTAAAGAAGAGAGTGGTGTTAATGACCTGGAAGAAATAACCTCAACTTTTTTGAAGCAATAACAGCAAAATCACTTCATATATTAGTATATTGGAAAATTGAACAGAGAAATATAAGTTTTGACTGACGAAGTGGATAACCTGAAAAATCAGGTCGAGCGTCAAAGCTAAATTAATCATCAGTACATCCAAGGATTAGCAACCACTCCATAAAAGGCTCAGCTTATGCAAGATAGAGCCGATCTGTAGAGCAAATGGACTGGGCAAGTAGTCACCTTGGAATAATTTTTGTCCCAAGCTAATGAATAGCTGAAAGGTTTGAGTGGATTCTAAGATGTGTCCAGATTTAATCTGACACAAGAGCTTGCCAAGCTCGAGCAGATAATTGACTAAAAATATCCTTTCAAAGAAGAATTGAACAAAACAACTAGTTTCCATTAAGATGCTACCAAATACACAAAGGTTCCTCCCAATTGCAGCGA
>Ga0100378_1003574_pt1 | contig 14825 bp, 12 predicted proteins | sample CryGeymeta201502_FD_81535 | JGI IMG/M metagenome (GOLD analysis project Ga0100378, IMG submission 81535) | Groundwater microbial communities from Crystal Geyser aquifers in Utah, USA - Crystal Geyser metaG 2015-02 | ecosystem: Environmental > Aquatic > Deep subsurface > Groundwater | place: USA...
CAATTTGGAAATGGGAGATGGGAATTTCCCGCTCCTCATAGTTGAATCTGATGATATTGTCGATCAGTTGATGGATATTATTGGCTTGTTTCAATCGATTCTTATGATGAATTCTGCACTTGTCAGGTGATTTGTTTTCCATCCATTTAGATAATTTCAAAAAGAGCTTTTCCTTCTTAGGATTTCTATCTTCCTTAGTGAATTCCTTAATGTGTAACAGTAGAAAGAGTTCATATTGAATTCTTTTATCTTTGGACCAGCCATTTGTCTCCTACATTAAAAAAAGTATTGAGCTATATAAAGAAGTATTATATATAAAACTTGATTTAGCAATAGAAGTTTAAGGCACCCTACGATTATTTAATTTTGTAGATATATTCGAACTTGTATGACGTGAAAACTCTCAAAAGCACAGAAAATGTATTGAGGTATGTTGTTACGAAAAGGAGACAAAGCTACTATTAAATTCTTTGATTATTTATTTAAAGTTCAACCATCTCTTTCAGCTTATATTCAATAAATACAAATTGACATTAATGACTAAATTGACTCGTATTTATTCTGATGCGACCTCTTTTATAAGTGATCTCAATCAGTCCTCAAGATTCCAAAAATATTGCGGGACATGGAGCTGATCGCATTGAACTCGTTTCTGCTCTCTAAATCGGAGGCCTGACTCCTTCCCGAGCTCTTTTGAGAAAATCACTCGAAGTGAGTGATATTCCGACAATGGTCATGGTGAGGCATCATAATCTAGGCTTCGTCTTAGAGCCTTGGGAAAAGGATCTTCTTGTTGAGGAGGCCCTTGACGTGGTTGAAGCAGGAGGAAAAGGACTGGTGGTGGGCGCAATAAAAGGAGACAATAGTGTTGATGAATAATTTTTGCAAAAACTCAGGAAAGAAATAAGCAATAAAATTGACATAACTTTTCATAAAGCTTCGGATCAGACCAACTTGCCTCAAGCTTACGAGTTATTAAAAACTTTCAATATTGGAAGGGTTCTAACTCAAGGAGGAAAATTCAGCATCTAATAAAATGGAGCTGTGATAAAGGAGCTTTTGAAAATAAAGGAAATGAAAACACTGTTAGGAGGAGGCATCAACATCAACAATGTTCAAAACATCATCAAGGAATTCCATCCCAGCTAGATCCACATTGGAACCTGTGTCCGCAAGAATAAATATGGAGTTGTTGAAGGAAGTAAAATCGAGGAATTTGTGAGTAAGATGAGCTATTAATGATGTGAATGACTTATCATAATTAAAATATAATAATGGATAAACAAAGTTTGGCATAGGCAATTTCCAATGCAACCAATTATGCGAAAAACCTCAAAGTATCAGTCGGCTAATTCAGCATCAAGTCTCACTGGGTAGTCCCCAGCCCTGGTTATAAGGTTATTCAAACGATCACATTGCCTTTGAATCATACTCAGATTCCCAAGCATTGTATAAGCGATATTATTTAGTACCAAGGCAAAGATAAAAGCTGATTCTGCCATGCTGATCAAAGGTGACAGTCCTGCCCGCTCACGTGCAAGCAACATATCGAGATAGAGTATAAATTACCTAATTTAGAGAATTCAATGAATATGAGCATGAAAATGGCAGCAGCGAAAAAGGACAGACCGGTATAGGCTGAAAGATAAAGCGCATTCAACAAATCTCAAGGAAGACTGCAAATAAAACATTTGAGTACTCTATTAGCTGGTTCCCTTGGATCAAAGGAGGCTCAAGTGAAGAAAAATGGGCATGCACATACCTACACCTACTTGAACGATCTTGAGAGTGACAAATTTAGCTAGATCGATAGTAACTACAGTGTGAAACCTACCAAGATTAATAGATTAAGACACTCAAAATCACCCAGCAAGGAGAGGCATATTGAACATAATAACACCAGCTATGGTGAATAAAGCTATAAGGCCAATCATCATACAAACAAGCTTTACTTGAGAGAAAGATAATTTTCAGACCCGAGAAATGTAAATGTTGAGAGTAAATATTTATTGGAACAAATTTTTCAGCTGGAAGAAGTTGTCAAGCAATACAAAATGCTAATTTTAGAGATCAAAGATAAATACCTTCATGTCGAGGAAAAGCTCAGATAGAAAGTTTTAAACGATCACTATATCGACGTATTGAAAGAACAAATAGAGTAAATGCAATAAAAAAATCACAAGCTTTACGTTGTCATTGAATAGCAAAGGAAAACTATAGACTAAGGTGAAAAGAGGTTCGTATAAAAACTTACGCTCTTAAACTAGCATTATTCCTCTAATCAGCAATAAAACGTCCAACTAAAAAAATAGAACCAGGCACTTCGATAAATATTGTGTATTGCTTGTCAAGCACCTGACTCAAACACCAATAATGCTCAAGTTCCTGTAAAAGGAATTGAATTGGGTAAAGACACAAAAGAGGACCCATATTATCAAAAAGTGTCAAAAAGTAGTGAGCAGTTTTGGGCTAAATGGACATGATAGTATTTTTGAGTTTACTCTGTTATTATAAATAGTTTGAATGCCTCCGAAAACTAACCATGCTCAACGAGTCGAACCCCAATAACAACCTGAATCCGAATTATCATACCAAATATAGTAACAAACAGGCTCTGGAGGCTCGGGAGAAAGTGTCAAAGTTGCTTTGCGCTTGAGACCTCTCAATAATTTGTAACTTTCAAGAGGTGATTCTTCCATCGTCAGAGCTAGTGATAAAAACGTCTGTCAGATCCTTCAAAAGTAAGCATAAGCTAATGGCAGGAATGGGCAGCCTCAAAAAAATTTTAGATTTACTCATGTGGCTGGAGAAAAGACAAGTCAGGCTGAGCTTTATAGTCAACTCAACGTGAATTAGTTTCTTGAATCTGCTTTAGCTGGTTACTCAGTAACCATATTTGCTTATGGGCAAACAGGTAGTGGCAAGACATACACAATGGCAGGAGTCTAGGAAAAATTTAGTCAAGAAGTATTCAAATCTGATGAAACTGATGGCATCATTCCAAGAGCAATCAAAAACTTATGGTACTCATTGAAGTTATACAGGAAGCTATCTAAAGGAGGTCCTTAAAAGTATTCCATCAAGGCTTCTTTTACTGAAATATATAACGAACAAATCAAAGATTTGCTCAATCCCACTTCAGGTGTTCTTCACTGCCGATGGAATCCAGCTAACGGATTCTTTGTAGAGGATTTGGTTATAGTGGACTGCACAAGCATTGATGATCTCATAGCTGTTCTAAATTAAGGCATTCGAAACAGAAAATCTGGCAGTCATGAACTCAATAAAGATTCTTCTCGAAGCCATTCACTAATGACAATTTATGTCGTTGGAGAAGTCAGTGGATAAGGAAGAAGTGTCAAGAGATATGGAAAAATATCGTTTGTTGATCTTGCCGGTAGTGAGAGGCTGAAATAGTCCAAATCTCAAGGGGAAATGGCAAAGTAGACTGCGAATATCAACAAGTCTCTCTTTACTTTAGGAAAAGTAATCAAAGCTCTTTCTGACAAAAAGGTTAAAGCACCGTATATTCCTTACAGAGATTCAAAGTTGACCATGCTGCTGATGGATTCTCTTGGGTAATTTTGAACTAATTTAGTGGGACATCAAAAGCCCTAATGGTGGCATGTGTCAGCCCAGCTTCTGCTTATGCTGATTAAACTCTTAGCACATTGAATTATGCCACCAGGACTATGAACATCAAAAATAAGCCTGTTGTTCAGATGGAAGAGAAGGACCAAATTATTTATGGCCTGGTCAGGGAACGAGATCTTTTGAGACTTGAGAATCAATATTTGAGATAACAGATTGAAAAAGTGTCAAAGGGGAAGGTGAACATACCAAAACAATAGCCAAAAAAGAAGGAATTACCACCATTGAATAAAGGATCAAAGTAAGCCTCAGGAAAGCCTTTGAGTGTCTCAAAGATTCAGGAAACAGAGAAGACAAGGGAGCAGGCAGCTAATATGAGAATACATGACAAAGCTTAAATCGAAGTGAGTTTAAATAAAATTGTTCAATAGTATGAGTTCGAGATGAGTCGTCTCGAACATGAAAACTAGGAGCTTCGAAATGCAAGGGAGGTGGCTGAGAAGAACTATATGATAGTCAACAACGATAACAATGCTCTTCAGATAAAGCTGGAAAATCTTGAAGAACTCTTCATCAAAAACTCCACTACAAAGAAGAATATTAACCAGGAGTATATAAATTGCAATCTGATGGCTGAAAACAAAATGATCAAGAACCGAATCAACGATATTTAAGATGAAATATTCGAGATGAAGACCACAAGAAATATCAATACTCCCAGTCGAGACAGTGAAAATTACCAGTAGAAAGAGGTTAAAGTACTCAACAAAAATCTTAAAGATCGACTGTAGTTTTTGAGAAAAAGAGAACTGGAGTTAATGGGTTTGTTGAGCAAGAAAAAGTGAGAAAGAAAGATTTTAAATATTAATTTCGATTACATATATTTGTTAAAAATCATGTGTTTCTCCATTAATAGTGATATCAACTATAATAGTTTATATGTAAAGCGATCAGGCGGGATAGGCTCTATTCAAGCAATTTTTCTAAAAAATGAACAATGATCTTGCCAAATGGCTCATCCGATAACGAGACAGCCAGCAACTTCGCGAAGATTAGTATCTCTTTCAATATCAAAGCAATAACACTCTTGTCTTTTTGCGATCCCACTATTCCTGTCCTAAGTTGATGGTTGAGATTGGCAGTGGATGCCTATCCAAGGCAAAAAGGTATGAGTCGCTATAGTTTAGGGTCAACGATAAGATAATCGTGAGATGCCGATAGGATCTTTATGTATAGATGAGTCAATAGTAAGCTTTGCCAATGGTGGAAGGGTGGATTGGTCTTTGTGATGAGCGACTGAGTGCATGCAAACAGGAAATCGCCAAAATAATGGCTTCAATTCGAGAGATGGAAAAATTAATTGCCACATATCAACAACTGATGTGAATAAACTACAGACTGATGATTCTGTTTAGAGTAGTGTTATCATAATTTTTTAGTTTAACGATGTTGCCTCTTTTGGTAAATAGAGGAGAATAACATTTGCCAATAATACCTTTTTAAAATCAAGCTGGACAGTCTTAAGGAGCTCTGGAGGTAAAGCTTTCAGAAGTCAAAGACTTCGAAAAAGATGACTTCCGCGGTTTTTCTACTCGGCATTGAGTAGCCCCTACTATTAAATTAATACCATGATGAATGGAGGTTCTGAAGAGCCAGAGAAGAGAGGCTTGAGGAACTATAGCAAAAGCGTCAGTGAAGAAGGCCTGATAGAGCTAGACTGTCGGGAGACCTGGAGGTAAGATCTAAGCCATGTAGATCAGGAGGAAAAGGAGAGCAGATGGTTCCTACTTTCAACGCTGACAAACTCTTCTTCACACCTGCTTTTGTATTGCCAGTGGACAAGGTAAGATCGAGGGATAATTTAGAAGTACTACATGCAGAACTAGACCTTTGAGAGGTTCCAATTTAGAGAAAGAATTGAGCGAAACCTCGAAGTTCACCTTGATCATAAAAATACAAAGAAGGCAGATAATATCAAGCAAGCTTCCCCCAACTCGAGTTACTGCCAAATATGTAAGCAAAAGTTTGATAATTACTTCAGCCACACCCAGCTATAGTCCCATCTCTCAAAATCATCTTCAAGCTCCATCAATTTCGATATCCAAGAAATGTGCCGAGCTTTCAAAGAGTAAAAGGCCATATGCCTCAAAAAGTCAAAGTCTAAAGGGATCAAAAGACAAATTAGACCTCAGAAAACAGGAAAATAATAAAATAAAAGGGACACCAAGGAAGACTGGCTACATCTTGGCTGTGAATGCTTTCATAAGAGTGTAAATCAAAGCACAGGTGTTGTCGAAAAGGATTCAGTTAGTTGAATAAACTATGATATTACTTGATTTTGGTTACTTACAGCAGATTCATAATCATTCAGAGGAGCTGGCTAATCAAAGCTCTCAGGTTGGAATTCCATGAAAAGTGATCGATGTTTTTGCTCACATGTCTCAGGACAAAGTAAATCACTGAGAGAAAGTTGTTGTCTCCAGGCTCACAAGGAATTTTCTTTTCAGGGGTTTTGTTGTTGAGAGTAAACACATCATAGTGAGAACGAGGATCTTCTGTTCCTACTTTTTTGATGATAGATAGCTGATGTTACTGATAATGAGGATACTTCAGGTCAAGGTTGTCCTGAAAATATACCTTTTACTTCATTTCGGGATTGCTATTGATATCTCTAACAGTGAGATAGACCACAAAGGTTTTACACTTGGAAAGCTTATGCCTGAGAGAAGGGCTCATATTTTATTTGCTTTCCTCAGTCTATATCTTCTCTTGTTTTAGGTATGTTTCAATCAAGTCGATGGATCTCATGTAATTCTCCAAAAAATGTCTTGTTTTTGATTTGAAGTGACTCTTGAGTAAACTGATATCGACTCCTAACTGTTCAGCAAGTTTGACTATGGATTCTATATAAGCTTCAAGTCTAGGCTGAAGATGAGACCATCTCTGACCTGCTTTCAAGGGAAGTTGAGCCTATGAGTATGTTATTTTATTTGATTTTAACAGGAAGAGCCTGTACAGAAATACGTTGTAAGGTATTTTTTGATGCAAATAATTTCCTTTTGTATTGATGTCATATGTTTGAGAGATGTTTTCATCGATTGTGACCTCAAAGGCATCATCAATGAGCATTTTAATTTTTTCTCGAGTGAATCTGTGTTCATTATAGTGCGAGTTCAATGTAGCCTTTATGTAGTCCTAAATAGACTCATATCGCTTTGACATCCACTTTCTGTCTTTTTTAATATCGCTGTTTAGAACTTTCTCGAACTAACTTTGAGCTTCTTCTTGATTTTTTTTAGTTGCTTTTTCTAAGTGTGAATGTTGATCGACCAATACGATTCCTGAACTTGTCTTTGCAGATGACTTGCTCAGCTATTCCTTTGTTTTGAAGGCATTAGCATCCTCAAGGTCAAATCCTTTCATATTTTACATTCTTTTCTGAGAAGATCTTATTCTCCCTAGCCTGCTCTAGCTAATTCCACTTGCACTCAAAGAGCGGTAAATTGACATACTCATGTTTTTGATATCTTGAGATCGAGAGTATTCTTTTGAGAAGGATCCATTTAATTGTACATCTCCCTCTCCTTCTTTCATGAAATTAGTGTTATTCGGCAGAGAGGATCCTGCCATTTACATAGATTGATTGGGAGTAGGCATCGAATTCCAAGGTTGGACTTAACTATAATTTTACTCATCTGTATTCGATCGATTTTTACTTGTTTAAGCTGAGCACTGAAAGAGGGATCGAACTACACGAGGTCTCATGAAAATGACGACGGTATATGCGATAATGATGAGTGATATGAGGATTTTTGAGACTGTAGAAGGGATGCTGATGAGGAGAAGAGTGGCAAGCAGGCAGAGCACAATCATGATGATGTGCATTTTTCTGAGGAGCTTGTTGCTGTCAGCTTGGGAGGTTTTAATCTGGTGATATTGTTTAGCGAACATGATTATTATACGAGCATTGCTGTTGATTCACTTTACTTAACTGCCGATTATTGAATGTGTATGCGGTCCCTAATTTATAGAGTTGCCAATGGCAACTTCTCATTTTGAGAGATATAATAACTGCCGATGATAAGGAATAACAAACTTGGAAAAGCTATCTCTAGCAACCGCCTCCACAGCTATAATTACCGGAATGCTCTCTATCAGGGATAAGTCAACCCAAGAAATGGTACAAGATAGGGACAGGGATTAATCTATATCACCGACACTCATCGCCTCATCGCCACAAATCAATTTAAAAGCAATAAGCTCAATGGACCTTGTTTTTTCTACAGAGGGCACGCCTAGTACTTGTATGGTTACTGGTACAATAACAAACCTCATGGAATGGCTGTATTTCGCTTGAATGAAGTGCTGGTCATAACCTAGTATAATCAGGGAGAATTTTATCAAGGTTGTCGGATACTATACGTGATGGAAAGATACAACATGGGGCTCGTCATCGAACTCGATGCAGATGGAGGATGGAACGTAATCTAGCAAAGTGAAATTCTATGCAGATAGCACTTAGAATAACTCATTAAATAGTGCAATTTTCAATCTGAGCCCATCCCTTTTTTGCTAATCAAGTACCTGAACAATCACATGGTGGCGGACAATAACTCAGGAATCAGGCTGAGATTACTCAGTAACATGTACTATCGGTTTGGATGCGATCAAGGTCTTGCCATTATTTTTGATGACTAGTATCAAATCATATCTGTGGGAGTTCATAACAAAAGTAGTTTGATTTCTTTTGGGGCCAAATTTAATGGGAAATAGCTGGGAAACACCATTGAGGAAGGCATTTTTGACGGATAGCACACCTATGTATTTGATCAAGGGAATAGACCAGTTTACAAAATAGGACAGCTCTATTGCCGAAGTCACTTAGCCGAGGTTAATTTTCGGAATGAAATATTCAAAGATCCATCTGAAAGCTACTTTGACTTTCATTTTAAGGTACTAGAATCAGAAGTCGTTCGATCGGCTTTCCGCGATTTAGTACTAACTTCTATTGACAATTATTCATTCTAAAGGATAATGCAAGACCAGCCAAAGCCTGAGGAACATTTGCCAAGCTAACGAAGAGGTTTTCCTGAATTTGAAATGATTACTTTTAAGCAGCCAACAGAGCAACAATTATCAACGCATCGGAGCCCTTCTAAAAAGAATGAGCCTAGCATTGAATAGATAAATGAACTTCTCAAAGAGAACACACATAGAAGTTTAGATACCTGTTAGTTTTAAAAACTTCCAGAGAAAAATAGGCTGAGGATTTTAAAAAAATAGATCTATACAAATTTGAGTCATAAACAGTCAAAACCAGATTAAGATCAGACAATTTCTAGAAAGAAGGCCGGAATCATTACAATGTCTCCAGTCAAAATCAACTATCAGAAGAGAGAACCTTTGGAAGTGGAGCATGCCAAGAAAAGAGATATCTACATTTGTAAGCTACCAGAAATCTAAGATAAACCAACTACTTCTCCTAACAACCTGGAGAAGCACCTTAATATTAAACTCAACGGTTCCCTTGATAGCTCTCATCAACATTCGAGAAGGAAAAAAATATTCGAGGAAAATCCCAATCTGAGGAAAGATTACACTCCTGAAGCTTCTCCAAGCCCCAGTCCTTTCAAAACTAAAGTCAGATCGAGAATATTTAGCAACACCCCTGATCGGTCAAAAAGTCGAAGCTCAAGAAGAATTTTTACAAATACAATGACTCCAGAAAAGAAACCAAGGCCCTTTGTAAATGACTCTCGTATGAATAAAGAAGAAAAAAGTTTGTAACAACAAATGGAAAGCTTTCATAGGCAGCTCAATGCATCAATGGATAAAAGCTCCAGCGAAAGTATAATCAGATCTTATCCTGTGACCATGAACAACTAGAAAAAGATTCACAAGCATGTTCAAGATTAATATGTTTTAGTCAAGAAAGAGTAATAGGTGAAGCCTGAGTCTCGAGTCGAAATTTCTAGTCGCTAAGTGATAGGATAAAGAACAAATCCAAGCAAGGTGCAGCTTTTTCAGAAAGAAAGCAGGTATTAAATGCGAACATCAACCAAGAAAGATTCAAACAAATTAATTAACCCCTCTCCCCGGAAGTAGCAAACATAGAAGAAGCAATCAAACAACAGGTAAAAGACAATAAAATATGACAACAAAAGTTCTTCAAGTCGAAATTAATATGCATAATAAAGGAAAAAAAGCAATGTTGTTTATCGAAATAGTCAAAGAAGAATGCCTGAATAGGCTGCTTTTGAACCGATTAAAGTCGATAATTCTCCCTATGTTATGAGTCACCAACAGTTATCGTACAACCCTTCAGCCAAGACCCTTGAAAGAGAAAAATCCAAAAAGTCGATCTAATCAAGTCTCCCCTTGAAGAGGGATAAAATGAGACAGTATATGAACTCTTCACCTTATGAATTTGACCAGATGGAAAGAATGACAGAATTCAAGAGAAAAGTCAACTATTTTTGATTGATTAACAATTAAAGAGTGCAAATCATTTCTTCAATGAAGCCTTTCTTTTTCTTTTTACAGCTTTGAGGTCTGCATAGCCTGAGTGCCTTCGACAGAGGGGACATTTTTTTTGTAATCGTAGAATAAACTCACAGTCCTTACAGCTGATCAAATGTTTACATTCAGTCATGTAGAAATGGGCCTCAGATGTTAAACAAATGACACAGGTTCCATCATTCGTATCGATTAAGTTATGCTATCTAACCTTTTCTTCCAACTTAAACTATGCTTGAGGTTGTATGATCCTAGCCTCAATTAGTTGCTTGAGCTTCTCTTGTTTGGCAAGATCATTATTTTGAATATTCTAAAGATAACTTTCCTTGAACATCTATATCAAAGCTCTTCTTTCAGGGATGAGCTGCATCAGTCTTTATGCTTTTTTTATAGCTATTTTTGCTGCTCTTTGCTGATCCTCTTCTCTAACGCGATTATGCTGGACTACTTTTTTTTAGTAAATCTGTTGAACTTTCTTCTATATTTCCTTTTTGTTTTCCTCCATATACTATTTCCTTTCCTCTTTGAGCCCATACCTTTCCTATTATTATTTCTGCCTTGCTTGCATGAGGATCTCCTTTCTTTTTCTTTTTTCCTCCATTATTTAGGCCATTTTTGGATGCACCTTATACTTGATGGGTGGTAACATTTTTAGATTTTATATTGTAATATACGGTCAGTTAGGTAGACTATGATCACTCTCTGTAACGAATTATTCCTTTGCCTTTATCGATGTCTACAAACTATCTCTTTTCCAGTCTTTCAAGGGAAGCAATTATCTGCTCAATTTTTGGAGGCCTTTTCTCCAGCATAATCATTATCTAGTTTCCAAGTTCAGTTTTAGGCATGGCTTTCTTTCGTTTCAGAATTTTTACAATAGCCGCATCAATGATTATGCCGTTGTCTTTTACATCAATAGCCTTGCTTTCCTCTATTTATTGTCTTTCACGTCTGGTGTAGGTATAACTCGATGTGTTGCTATCATTTACCTCGTAAGTATTGTTCATTTCGTTCATCTCTAATATCCCGTGGGATGAGAGAAGGCCAAGGGCTTACTCAACGTCTCCAAGCTTAGCCTGTAAGATTTAGGTTAATTGATCTCCTCTCATCGGTCTGAATGATTTATCCAAAATCAATATCAGAGAAGCTTCAAGTTATGAGAAGATCGATTCAATGCCATGAATTGATAATTTGATGGTGCCAAGAGAAGTTACCCACTAAAGCTCTCGAGAAGCATATTATGGCTTAGCCTTGAGCTATTATTCGAACTCGAGAATGATATTGCTTAAAATATCAGGGAGAATAATATTGTGATGCTTGAATTCTGGCCAGTCATTAGCACTCAGCATTCGGCACTATTTAAGACGAAAAATACATGGAAGTTGCCTTGACGGTTGGTGTGGACTACTGCATGACCATCCCTCCAGACATCTAGAAGCATCCGATCTACTTTTCGACAAAGGCCTGCACCGCATTACTTTTTCATCATGAGAATGATGCCCTACTGGTAGAGAAGATTAGGATCGGGATGCTTGAGTATCCATTTGAAGAAATAATTTTCAAATTATTTCATGAAATTCTCTTTATTTGGAATTAGTTTGAACAATTGATGGATAGTTTAGTGGTGGTCTTTTGTTTCATCGTCAAATATTTTGATGGTTAGGGCTCGACTGTATTTTGCTTAATTTGTATGCAACACCTCTTCGATTGTGTTGGTGAGCAAATATAGAGTAGGCTTGTGGTGCTGGAAACAGTTGGTGATAATATTGGTGATTTTGTCTCTGAAGAGTAAAACCTTCGCAATATTACTTTCAGGATGAAGATAATCCACAATGTCCTTTATTATATCTCTAAGTCTACTCTGAAGCAAGGACAGCTCCTCGGCTCCCAGCCGACGAGTGAACTGCCACAACAAATTAAGCTGCTCTGTTTTATTTTACTGAATGAGATAGTCCATAAATTCGATGAGGAATGGATAATACTCCTCAATATACTCTTTCTGAATGTAAGTTATAGTGTTTTCAGATGGCTTCAGTATTTTGTTCAAAGTGCTCTATCTTTTGAGTGCTTGATCGATCGTGCTGAATATGGCCTCATTTTTATTCATTGAGTGAGCTGCCTTTACAAAAAAGTATTTGCTTTTCTCAAGAAAATCCCCATCATAGTACCGATAAATGCCCAGTAAATCGATGATCGTCAACTGATATTCTAAATAAAGAATCTGGCTATGCTCTTGGGTGTTCCTGAACTGTTCGACAATACTATTCAGCTCCTGTCCAACTTGTTCAGCAATTGGACTGTTTACTATCTCCTGACAAAGAATCTTATAAGCTTTCTCTTCGATTGTGACTTTGTCTGGAGAATAGCTGCTCATGTAATTGTTGAGAACGTCGAATAGGATGCGATAGTGGCTTTTTTTGTTGGTGTAGTAAGCAAGGATATACAGAAGACTGTTGCTTTAACCTCCAGCTGTTCCCACAACTCCTTTGTAGGACCTGTAAAAAGTACGAATCAAACTATCTTGAAGCTCAGTAAATTGTCCACGAATCAGCAAAGATTGTATGGCTCGAGTCATGAGGACGATTGATGGAGTTTTTTATGTCTCGAGAAGGAGTGCTGTAACTGTGGGCTAAATGGCCTCCCATTGCTTGTTGAAGAAATCGGCTGGAGATTACTGATTGATTGGGGGTAGGTTATCGAGATGGAATATTTTGCGAGGTTGAGCAAAATTGCAATCCATAGCAAATATAATATTATAGATCATCTGAGGTGATTTTTTCTGGCGCTCATCCTTGAATTTTGATTTGATTGCTGCCATTTTCTATAGGGAGGGCATAGGTTCTCAGATTGAATATATTTATTCTTTGGATTTATTTCTTCTGCATTAAAGTCAAACACTGCCAGCTCCTTGCGAGTGGTTTCACTTTCCTTGGTGCTGTTTTTCCTGAGGATTTTCTCCAACATCTTAAGTTCATTGTTGAGCCTGTTCATTTAGTCATTTTATTCATCTTCTGATGTTGCAGAATGTCTCGGAGGTGTTTGAGGGATACTTGGAGTCTGTGAAATGGGAATGTTCTTGAGGCTAAAGTTTGAGTAAACAATTTGTGAATTGATATCATCAAACTGTTTAATAGGTGAAACAGGTCTAGTGGTATTAGCATCAGTCTTTGACTATTTCAAAATGCTCCTTGACAATGCATCAGTGTGAGTTAATTTTTTGTGAAGAGACTAAAGAAGCAGTTCGATAGTTCTGAGCTCATCTTGGATCTGTGGATGTATCGAGAGAGCTTAAATAGCTTGCTTGATGCTGTTAATGTGGTGCTGATGTTGCTTATCTTTGGCTGGAGTAATTTTGACAGTATCGAGAAGCTGTTGCATTTCAAGAGTATGAGAACTGGGCTTTCTACGGGTAGAACGAGTGCGTTAGTGAGAATGTCTGTGATGAAGACTTTATTATGGCAGCATCCCAAGCGTATAAATTATAACTAAAAATTATTCTCATCGCTTATAATCAATCCACGCTATTTGAATCCATTATGAAACAGGCAATACTGGTGACTGTGATGTTGATAGCCTCAGTTGCTTCTATAGAACTTGCAGTAAACTCTCTTCAACCTCGCTGTATGGTCGTCTATACAACCAACCAATAAGATTAGCTTAAGATCGATATAAAGTTCCCAAAGATTCACTACAAATAGCTGAAGAATTCCTACCAAATAGAGCTGATTAACACTGAAACTGAGACAGCAGAAAAGTGGACGATTGAGATGGGTACTCTTCGCAAGGAAATCAGTCTGACATAAAGTAAGAGTTAATATACATAGACGTGGTATACAAATTGTGCATCAAAATTGTTCTGGCTGAACGTGGATCAATCTAAATGCAGGAGTATGTCGATTACAACACTGCTGTCCGTCATAATGGAAATATATAAGAGCACGATATCAAAGTTCCTGAAAACTTGTTAAAAGTCCAGGATTTACACGAGTCATATAAGCATTTGGTGACCTTTATGGATGCTATTCAGGAAGTCAAAGATAAGCACAAGGAAAACAGAGATTCTTATGACTCTATGTTTGATGCTGAAAAAGCAAAAGTAAAAAAGATAGAGTTCATTAGCTTCATCGAGCTAGCTGCGATCTGTTTGTTGGGGGCCTTCCAGTTCTTTAGGCTCAAGAAAGTGATTGAAAACAGGCAGGCCTGATCTATATCCTGTCATTATGCTATATACATCATGAAGCTTTGACCTTCTTGGACGACATTTAATTTTCTCTTTCGTGTCTTATGCTATTCAAGATTGCTGATAAATCTTTATGCGGCTTCAGTTCATCAAAGGTCATCTGGAAGAAATTGTGCTCTAAGCACTATTAAGCAGAGTACCGAGCTGAAGGATTCAGTCGAAGCATTCTTTAAATCAAATCCATAAATTCATACTAACTTTAATAGTCTTTTTTGACATTGTTCTTCAGGTATTATATAAGAGAGGGCTCCTTGGATTTTTATGGCTTCATCTCTTTGTAGTTGCGACCATGGGTTTCACATTATTGCTCCCAATTACATTGGTCAGGAGTTCCCATTCTTTCAAAAATCAGTTTGATTGAATCAGACTCATTTCTAATGCCACTAAACAGGGGTTGTCTGAAGATAAGTTCAGCTCCAAGACAGCCAACAGACCAAATGTCAATTTTAGTATTGTAATTTTTCATTCCGAGAAGCAA
>Ga0100378_1003579_pt1 | contig 14822 bp, 11 predicted proteins | sample CryGeymeta201502_FD_81535 | JGI IMG/M metagenome (GOLD analysis project Ga0100378, IMG submission 81535) | Groundwater microbial communities from Crystal Geyser aquifers in Utah, USA - Crystal Geyser metaG 2015-02 | ecosystem: Environmental > Aquatic > Deep subsurface > Groundwater | place: USA...
AACTTCGACTTCGTAGACGAGACGAGCGCCAAGGGCTGGGGGAACGTTGAAAAGTGGACGACGGCGGTGCGGAAAGATTTCACCGAGCTGATCATCAAGACGGAAAAAGCTCGCCACCTGTTCATTTTCTTCTCCATCATCACAGGAGCGATTCTTTTCTTCAGCTTCACCGCCCTCCTGGCCTTCGCCTGGTCCTACCTGACCCTCGGCCAGTCCGGGGCTTCGGGCCCTACCTACGACAGCGCCCGCCTCTGGTCCCTGATTTCCGGGGCCGCCTTCCTGATTCTCCTCCTGATGACGGGCTTGGCCCTCTTCTTCTACATCAAGGGGGCGGGAGGCGCCAAGAAAGGCGAGAAAGGGATGGAGGCCGGTTACGAATCTAGATTCTCTCGCTAATAACGAAGTTGTGTTTTTATTTTGTCCCGATAGAACAAAATAAAAACACGCTGCTAATAACGAAGTTGTGTTTTTATTTTGTCCCGATAGAACAAAATAAAAACACGCTGCTGATAACGAAGTTGTGTTTTTATTTTGTCCCGATAGAACAAAATAAAAACACGCTGCTAATAACAGAATGTCTATTTTTGCGGTGTTGATTTTAAACACAAAAATCAGCTAGCGCTAATAATAAGTCGGAAATGCCTGTCTAGATTCTTTCTGCTGACGAATTGAATAAATAATTAATCGTTTTGATTTATTAGTTTTCCTCTGCTTTCGTAAGACATGTCAGACGTTGTACCTCGCAAACCCTTTTTACTACTTGGATCCGAAAATGTTCGTTTTCTTGGAATTGTTTACCGAGTAACGTGGGAAGATGATAGCAATCCCTTCTTACCAAGGCCCGATGAAATTGTTGTCAGGTATGAAAACGGCGGAGCTAGCATTCACTTACCTGTTGCTCTTGCTAATCATTTAGGTATCGATCACACTTTCTTTTTATCGAAAAGTGATTATCACTGCCCTCCCGATGAAAGCCAGTCGGAATTTTCTTTTACTCTCAAGGCCGAAAAAGCTCTTCATCATCTCTCAAATTACAACTTGAGAGATGACAAGATAGGCTACGTACCCCTAAGGGAAGTTTTATCAAAAATTTGCAAACTGCTTTATTACGCGGACGGGTTCGATATCACGATTCGGCCAATTAAAGCTTTGGCGCGCCGGACCCTAGTGCGACAAATGACCTTAACCGAAACGACTAGCTCAAGGAGCAACATTTACCAGTTCGAGCTAAATACTGCAAAGCGTTATGCTCTCGCTATTCTTCTCCGTTTATCTGACCACGATCACTCATTGGAAGTCCCTATGAAATATCCCACCTTCTCGGAAGAAGGTTTCCTCCTCCGTTAAATGAGCCAGCAATGGCTCATTTAACGAGCAAAAAAACAATAAAATCCAAAAAATAAAAACAATAAAATCCAAAAAAATAAAAAGAAAAAAGGCACATAAAAACAAAAATCCTTAAAAAGGATTTTCAACAAGAGAGCCAAACATAAAGGCGGCTTCCTACATTTCGATTTCGATTTCGTGCTCAAATCAACATCGTAAAAATTTCCCCGCTTCGCATTCTAATACCAATGGAGAATTAAAGCTCGGTGGAAATAAATTCAGCGCTTCCAGGAGAATTTTTCCGGAGAACCGTTCGTCAGTTTAATCGTGAAAAAGAGGGACAATTAAGGCCGCCGAACGCGTTAAAATAAGAAGGAGATTTTAACGCTATCCCGGCGCCCTGCGGAACCCTCCTCTCCAAAAGGAAAAGAGCGAGGGTGAGGGCCGAAGATTCGCAAGAAATAAGTCGAGGAGAAATGCAAAAGCTCTTCGGCGGCGCCAACCGGGGAAAACCGCTGACTGCCCGCACAATCGTTTTGGACTTGGACAATACCCTAATCTGCACGCAAGACGAGATGGACGACTACAAAAACTTGAAAATAGGGACGGACCCGAAGTTGACGTCGCTGAGGTCGCGCGTCTACCGACTTTCCGCTTCCGACGTGGTCTCCAAGCGGGGGTCTGGAGAGAATTTTCTCTTCTGGGGGACGATGCGTCCGGGCTGCCGGAAGTTTCTCGATTTCTGTTTCCGTTACTTCCGCTACGTCGTGGTCTGGAGCGCGGGGAAGAAGCGCTACGTGGAGGCCCTGGTCGACTACTTATTCAAAGACACTTTCAAGCCCGACCTGATCCTGACGCACGACGACTGCGTCAGGGCCTACGACGGGGACTCCGCCATCTTGGAAAAGCCCCTGACCAAGGTGATGAAGCTCCTGGGAGCGAAGGAGGTAAAGGAGAGCAACATCTTGGTTTTGGACGACAACCCCACCACTTTCTCCGGCCCCAACCCCGACAACGCCCTCTACATCCCGATGTACGAGCCGAAGCCCGAGATAGAAGAGCTAGAGGACGAGTCTGACCAGGCGCTGGCCCAAGCGGAGCGCTGGCTCCTCCTCCCGGAAGTAATCAAGAGTCCCGACGTGAGGCAACTGGACAAGAGCGAAATCTTTTAGATAAACGGGGATATCGAAAATATCAGTCAGAGAATTTTATTTTTGCGCTTTTAGCGCAAAAGTACAAGATAAAATTAACACACTTACTCACGCGATTTATAGCTCGGTAAATGAGTAAATCTGTAAAACTTTGGATCACGATTTCCGTTCTCCTGCTGGCCATCGTTTTGACGCTCTGCGCTTTCTTCCGCCTGTACAAATTTGACGGCTCAGAGACCCTCGACTACGACCTGTCGGGAGTGGCTCTTCCCCGGGTGGTGGTCAGCTTCACCACCATCCCTACCCGGGTGAAATATGTCCGCTCTGTAATCGAGGAGCTGAAGAAACAGACCTTGCAGCCCGACGCGATTTACGTCAACATACCTTACTATTCGAAAAGGCTGAAGGTGCCTTACGTCTGGCCGGAAGACGCGAAGCTGCCTCCCAACGTGAAGGTCGTGAGGGGCGAAGATTACGGCCCGGCCACCAAGCTGCTGGGGGCTATCAGGGAAGAAAAAGATCCCGGCACGATCGTAATAACTATCGACGACGACCACTATTACCACCCGGACACTATCAAAGCCTTAGTCTTTTACGGTACTAAATTTCCCGACAAAGTCGTCTCTTTCCGCTCGTTAGGGCCCGATTTGACTCCAACTTCTTGCGTTAATCAATACCAAATCGTCGGTCCCCCCCGAGCTTTTTTCGCAGAAGGATTTTCCGGAGTCCTCTACCGGAGAGGATTCGTCTCGGAGGAGATGATAAACTACTTCAAAGAAATCTGCGACGACTGCTTCGTTTCGGACGATTTGGTCATTTCCACTTGGATGGAAATCCTAGGCCATGAGAGAATAAAAATATGCGACTTTTCCAACTCACACATAAACCAAGAGATAGACGCGAACAACGCCTTGCACCGGGAGAACCGGTGGGGAGTGTATCCGAACTGTCACCGAAAAATGGTAGAATTACTGTTTAGTAAAACAAATAAAAGTGGTAATTTTATCCATCCAGCCTGAGCGGCGAGGGAGAGTAGCTTGTTCGTTGAACGAGCTAAAGAGACGGCAGCGCCGTTATATGCTGACGGGGACGGTGGCCCTTCCTTCGTTGTAGATAGCCCGGCTTTTGGCGTCGGATCCGGGGGCCGGGGCCGCGGAAGCAGCGGAAGCCGCAGGAGTCGCAGGCAAGGGAGGGTTGGCCAAGGCCGGGGGGGTGTCGGCGGACTCCTTGAAGAGGCAGACGCCGTGCCAGTGCCCGTCCTGGATCTTGCCCCAGCGGGCCAACAGGTCGGTCTTGACAATCGATCGGTTGGGTATTTGTCCTTGGGGGTAGGCTTCCCGGTACCAGAGCTTGAACTCGTGGTAAATTTCGGCCAGGGTCAAGCGGTAGCGGGGGTCGGGGACGACGCGTCCTTCTTCCACCCGAGTGACGAGCTTGATGTTGTCGGCGATGAACTGGGCGTAGGTGTCGTGCTCGCGCCAGTACTGGTCGGTGTAGTCCTTGACTATCTGGGGGTCCGCCATCCCCTCCTTGGCGTAAATCGGCCAGTACTGGACGATGATCCAGATAAAGGCGGGGGCCAGGGTCCTAATCCTGACTTCGAAGTTGGGGTTCATCTTGAAGCGGCGCTGGGCCATTTGTTCGGCGGGGTCTTCCGGGGCGTCGAGGCACCAGGTCGAGAGGAAGGGGAAGACGCGGGTGCGGTTCTTCACGGCCTGGTCTGCGTTGGGGATGTCGGGGATTTCGTTGCACATCAAGACGAGCTTGAAGTGGGCTTCGACTTCTCCTCCGTTGTCGTGCAGCTTGCGGGCGTAGAAGGTGTCTCCCCCGGTGTAGCCCTTGATCAGGCCCTTGTTCATCGTCTCCTCGTCGTCGGGCTCCTGGATGAAGGCGACCCGCTTGGCTTTGGCGCGGGCCAGCTCGGGGGTGGCGTTGCTGGAGCCGGTCCTTTTCCCTGTCAAGAGGGAGACGGGGAATTTCATGGTGTAGGGGCCGAAGGTGGCTTCGAAAAGCTTGACGATCATCGACTTGGAGTTGTTCCCCTTGCCCGTCCAGATCGGGAAGATCTTCTCGGAGTTGCGCCCGATCAGGCAGGAAGCGCTGAATTTCAGGAAGTGTCGGAGGAGCTCGGGGACGGGGAAGCACTGGCGGAGCCAGGTCATGCACTCCTCGATCAGCGGGGACTTCCAGGTGAAGTCCCGGCGGAAAGGGTTCAGGGTGCATTGCTGGATGTAGTCTTCGGGCTTGCCCGGGCGGAAGTCGACGAACTCTCGGTCGACTTCCAAGACCCCGCCCAACATCCCCGTCAGGTGGGGGTTGCTGTCGAGCAGGCTCTCGAAGCGCTGGGAGAAGAAGTGTTCTTCCACTTCTTTCATGATGCAGCCCTTGAAAGCGGTCCTCTTCAGCTGGTCGATGACGTTGCCGATCTTCTTGAACAGCCTCTCCTTCTCTTCCTTGGCAGCCCCGTGGGCCTGCTCGATCTCCTTGGAGATTTTGGTCCGGGTCTGCTCGAAGAGGGAAAGGAACTCGTTGGAGATCTTCTTCTTCAAGTCGATCCCGTTTTCGGAAAATTCCCACTTGTGGTTCCTGTAGACGTACCAGCGCTTCGAGGTCAGGTTTCCGCAGACGAAGTCGAGCCAGTAAACTCGGTAAAGGGCCTTGCCGACGTCGGCGTTGGAGACACTCCCGATAGCTTTCTTCATCGAGTCCCAGTACCAGTTCTTGTGCCAGTCTTGGTACTTGGTCTTCGAGTCTATCTTCGCGTACCACGCCATCGTCTTCACCGTGATGGGGCTGTCGACCAGGGTGGGGTAGACTTCCCGGCAGTACTCGGGGATCGGGCGCCCCGCCAGGAAGGAAGGGGGCTCCGATAAGCTAGCCATAGCCTTCTCCGTGTGGCGGATCCAGGAGAGGAGCCCGTTTTCTTCGCCGGCGTCCGCGTTGCTGAGGGCCCGCCCGATGTCGAGCCAGGACTGCTCGAAGGCGTACCTTTCCGGGGAGATCATCGAAAGCATGGTCTCGGTCAGGCCGAGGGCAGTCTCCTCGCTCTGGGAGCTCAGGAACTCCCGGGGAGTGCTGCCCGCCGAATTCAAGACGGGGCCTTTGCTCACGTCGACCCCCGGCCTGATCTTGGCCACCATCCCGTGGTAGCCCAGGGACAGGAAGAGGGGCAGCCAGTACCTGATGTCGCGCTCCTCCTGGAGCAGATCGACGTCGATGATATTTTTCCGCACGTCTTCGTGCTCCTCGGGCTTGAAGATGTTCTCTATCTTGATCTTGACCATCTCCGGGTCGGGGATGTACTTTTCCCTGTCGTCCCAGTCCTCGAACTGGTCTTCCAGGTCTTCGTCCTCGCTCCTGACCTTCCAAATCCGGCTGAGCTGGAGGGGGCTCTGGGTGGGGGAAGTCGTGTGCCCGTAAAGGGTGACCGACTCGTTCGGCTTGTAGTGCTTCACCATCTCCTCCAGCTCCCCCACCGGGGTCCTGTCCAGCAACTTGGTCAAGTTCATCTCCCGGAAGAGCGTCAGGACCCTCGGCTTGATCAGCCGGACTTGCTGGGCGGGGGAGACGCAGCAGAAAGGGAAATGGAGGCGGATTTGGTGGCACTCGAGGAATTCCTCCTCGCCCTCCTCCCACGGGTTGCTTTCCAGCACGCAGCAAGTGAGGCGGGCGTCTTCGATTTCGTAAAACTCCGACAAGACTCCTTGGTATGTTCTCACCAAGGCCAGGAGGAACTCGTCTGTGAAAGGCTCCCAGTTGTTTTCGGACTTCTGGTACTTCAGGGTGATGTCCGCCAAGACAGGCATCACGTCTTTGATTCTTTCCCCCAAGCAGAGGCCGGTGGGGGGCGGCAGTTCGGAGGCTCCGCTGCCGACGGGAGCCGAGAGAGCGCAGATCTTGTCCCAAAATTGGGTCAAATTTTCGTTCTGGACTTCCCATTTTCCCGCCTCCCCGTAGTAGCTGACGTGAGTGTAATTTTGGGAAGATTCCCCCTTTAGGGTTGCCAGTTCAGTCAGGAGGTCGCGGAGATTCGCCTCCATCCTTTGGCTGGACGCAGGGTTTTTTTCTCGAGCAATTCTCTCAGCTAGAGCTCTGGTAACTATTTATTTAATTATCCTTTTAGCGAGAATGCCACAGGCTTCATGAGAGTTATCGCTTTGTTTGAAAAACAAAGCAGGGTAATAGGTGTCTGCGCGATTTTTATGCTGAAATCGGCGGCGGCAAATAAACCCTGTTCATAGCTGATCTATATCTTTTTCGTAAGTCTTTAGCCGGTAGTACAGGCAGTCAGTTCTGGTCGAGTTGAAACTTATTCTGAAGTAGATGTCCCCTCGGCCGTCTTCTTCGATAGCCAGGGAGCCTCCTCTCTCGCTTAGTTTGCTCACTGTAACCGGATCGTCTGGCAGTAACTCTGACAGCGGTATTTTCTTCTCCAAGCGGAAGTCCGGAGAGAGGAAACATATTTTCCTGTAGAGAGGGTTGAAAGCTTGGTAACCTAAAGTTAAACATGACGTCGCTTCTGGGATTTCGCACATAACTATTCGCCCGGTGGCCGAATCGAGAACGGGCCGATGATAAGAAATATCACCCGCTATGCCATTTTTTTCAGACACCAGACATTCTAGCTCTATATACGGGCTTTTTGCGCTCGAAACGACAGACAGAAGGAAAAAGAGATGCTTAGATATACCAATTATTTCGTCTCTGCCTTCGGAGTTGAACTTTTTGGGTTCGAGCTGGAAGAAAGTATATAAACTCAGCTCGTCCAACTCCATGTTCGGAATTACCACTGGCTCGGGCAAGCCTGAGCCGACAGTCCACCGCGAGAAGCGCCCGTTTCTGTTGAAAATAAATAGAGTTTCTCTTTCGGCCTCCCCGTAGGCGAAAAGCTCGACGCGGTTAATTTGGCCGAAGGTGTTAAGCTGCAGCAGGTGCGTAATTTCTCCGCTGGAGCGACCGCTTTGCGGCGAGGCTGTCGCGGCCAGCTGGAAGCGAGCCAGAAAAGTCCTGATCGAAATACCCGCAGCCACGACAAAGTAGACGTAGAAGATTTCTCCGCGAGCGGTCGCGACGCGAAACACCACGTTGGTCTTCGAGAGGTGGTGGGGAGTGGCGGGTTTCTTTCCGGGCTCTAACGGAGTTGAATTTTCCCCGCTCAAATCTTCAGCGCAAAAAACACGCTGTCGCTCTAACGGAGTTGAATTTTCCCCGCTCAAATCAACAGCGGGGGAAATTCGCTGTCGCTCTAGGCGTTCGAGCTCTTTCCAACTTACGTCGAAAAGAGGGAAATCATTTCCTCGGCCCGACAAGTCGAAGTTTTCCAGATCAGCCAAAAAAGCTTCACTCTGGCTTTTGGTAAAAAGCCCGGGGCGCAAATTTTCGAAGAGAGATTCTTGCTTCCTGATGCTGCTGCAGAACAATTTGTTGAGTCTTTCCGTTTCTCCCTTTTCCACCGCGGCCAGGGACAACATAATATAAAATATAAAATATATTATTTTATCTTTCAATTTGTGTGTTAGCTGCTCTGGAGGAGATAAAATTTGGATATAGATGGTTGATAAAAGATTATTTGTGAAATTTTAAGGTAAACTTTTCCGGCGGGCAGAGAAATAAAATTGAATACAAGAGGAGCTTCTTTGTCTAAATTTTCTTCTAGCGCGTTTTCCCCGCTTCCGTCAGGGTCTGGGAAAACTTCACTTTCTTCTAGCAGAGTAGAAAATATATCCAAGCAGCGTAAATAATACCGAGAGTTTTGTTTCACTACGAAGTAGAAACTGTCTTTCTCCGGATAAAAAAAGAGATCGTGATAACAACCGGGGGTTATATCTCTATCCACTATTTCTTTCAAATATACTTTTTTGGCATTTTTTTCAAAGCCGGGAGGGATTTCTTCCGAAGAATCAGAGCAAAAAATCCGGACTTTGCAGTTGTAAGGATCGAATAAAATAATTTCCCCCCTACTATTTGTACACGTACTTTGCTGGTTTAGGAAAGGTTCTTTTCTTAGTTCTGCGCTAAAGAATATTTTCTGGGAGAAATCGAAAGCCAGATATTCTTGGGTCCCGAAAAAAAGAAATATTATTTCTGACGAAGTGTGGTGCTTATGTAAGAAGGGATGATAGAAATTTTTTTCTATTTTCAGCTCGACCAAGTCGGTTATTCTTTCACAGGCCGAAGAAAAACGTGCCAAAAAACATCTATTCTTTACCAGTAAGAAACACGATAGACGTCCTGTATAGATAATAAAAAAGAGATAGACTATTTTATCTTCTCCCCCCTCGCCTGAGCAGTCGTGACGCGCCAGAAAAACTATCTCTTGATTTTCTGCTGCACTATCTCCCCCACCCACCGACAACATTTTCCATCCCCCGAACAGAGTATGGTTTACCGACTGAGAGGATGGAAAAAATGGGAGAAATTCTTCTTCTTCGGAAAAATCGAACCTGTCCAATTCTTCCGTGACTTTATCCTGCACGTCTTCTAAGTAGATATATTTTCCGCTATTTCCGCAGAAATCTCCGGAAGGTAGAGTTAGTGTATATCTAGAAAAAGTTAGATTTTTTAATTTCTCTTTCTCTTCCTGTGAAATTTTCGCCAAGATGTTTTTATTAACTACTTCCATCGCAAATGATATTATTATTAGTTTATCTTTTAAATTATTTAATCAATTTGTTGTGAAGATTAAACCACCTTTTAACTTTATAAAAATGAAGTTGTGTCCCGACTTCTAACTACTTGGAACGCATGCAGACGACCGCGAAGAACGAAGAGGTGCAACCGAAGAACGAAGAAGTTAATTTTTGTGTATACAAAAAATACTGTCGCCAGAGCAGAATGTTGATTTGTGCTGCCGACTTGAGCGCGAAAAATCGCTGTCGCCAAACCAGAATAATCTCTAGATTTACATTTTCACATTCTACCAGAATAAATTATTTTGAGCATCAAAATAATTAGATCACAATCGCCTTCAGTCTAATTTAAGCTGGGATAAAGAAGGTAAATATCCAGCTCATATTTAACGAAAAATCGTACTAACAACTAGCATTTATAATATTTACCTGATTTATTTACAGATATTATTTTTCTCCAGATATTTCTGGAGATTCAAACTGCAAAAATCTTACTGAAATCTCTCAACAGCGTCTCTGCTAATCTCTAAATTCTCCATTTCCTCTTCTCCCGCCTTGTAAAGCCAGTCGAAGAGGTCTTGGCATTGATCCCAAACGTCTCCTTTGATTGCTCTTTTCTCTTCCGCGTACAGACTACCCTCATAACGTTCTCTCAATATTTTTATCGCTTGGTCGAAATCTTCGCGGCTGTTTTCTCTTGCCAAGAAACTCTCCCGGTTGCCGGAAATAAAAGCCACTAATCCGAAATAAATTTTCCTGCTTTCCTCGCTAATTTTGGAGACCAGTTCGGCTCTCTTCTCCATTTACTTCTCGATAGATAAATTTGAGTTTCGCGTGTTACTTTTCTACCATAAAACGATAAAAATAAAATACATTTCAAACTCGATCTCGATATCTCACCTGAGGAGTACTAAGAATTAAATAGAGACAATTGTCATTTCCTGGTAGAATCCGGAGATTTAGAGAAAATGAAGGAGTTTTACCTCCCGAGCCCGAGAAATGTCCGCTCCTTCCCTAACTTGCCAGCGGGGGAAGAGAGGCTGCCGAAGACCGGCAGTCGAATTGAGTCCTGTCTCTCCGGGACAGATTTCCTGCCTCTGTCACCTGACTCCCGACGAACGTGCCGTACTGGAGTGGCGTGTTTTTTCTGCTGAAATCAACGCCGGAAAAATAGAACTATTGCTGGGGAAAAAATCCACCAAGTGGTCGGGTCAAGACCGTCCCCGCTGCCGATTTCTTTGCGCCAACTTTCATTCCTGCGGCGCTCTCCTGCGCCCAAACAAAAGCCCGGAGGGAGGGGAGTTGGAGATCTTCTACTGCAAAAAACACCAGAGAAATAAAACTTTTCCCGAGAGAATTCCCGAGGGAATTTCAGAGAGAATTCCCGAGGGAATTTCAGAGAGAGTCCCAGAGAGAATTCCCGAGGGAATTTCCGAGAGAATTTCAGAGAGAGTCCCAGAGAGAATTCCAGAGAGAATTCCAGAGAGAATTCCAGAGAGAGTCCCAGAGAGAATTCCGGAGAGAATTCCCGAGAGAATTTCCGAGGGAATTCCAGAGGGAATTCCAGAGAGAATTTCATCTCCAGAGTGGTGTTGTCCGATTTGCTTGGAACCCTTCGGAGCCGGTGAGTCTCCCGATTTTTCCCCCTGCTTCACAGAGTGCGGGCACTGCTACTGCCGGGAGTGCTTAGCCAGTTATTTCCACTTCCAGCTCTCCGAGGGGAAGGTCCCCCTGTGCTGCCCCCAGAGCGACTGCCGCCAGGTCCAGCCCCACTCTCTGCTGGGAGATTTTTTGTCGGAGGAGGAGCTGAGAGCTCTATTCCGGGCCGAGGTGGAGAAGGCGATTTCCTGCGACAAAAATTTCGTGGCTTGCCCGCGAGCCGACTGCCCCGGCTTGGCCGAGGTCGTCCCCCCCAGGAGGGACTTCTCCTGCCCCTGCTGCCAGCTCCAGATCTGCGTCCAGTGCCGAGAAGCTCCCCACCCGGGCCTTTGCGCCGCCCGGAGAGAAGACTTAGAGCCAGAAATCGCTCTTTACGCCGCGGAGAGAGGGGCCCGGAGATGCCCCTGCTGCCAGTCCTTGGTGGAGAGGACCGAAGGCTGCAACAAGATTGAGTGCCGCTGCGGGTCCCACTTTTGCTACCTCTGCGGGGAAGAGATACTCGACTCCAACCCTTACGACCACTTTCATCCCTGGCACCCGATTTTCGGGACAGCGCCGACTCCCGACCGCGAAGCGGTGAGGGGGTCAACGACTCCCGACCGCGAAGCGGTGAGGGGGTCAACGACTCCCGACCGCGAAGCGGTGAGGGGGTCAACGACTCCCGAAAAGGAAGAAAGGCGGGAGAAAAAAGAAAATCTTCGAACCAAGAAGGAAGATAGGTTGAATCTTCTCCTCCTCAGGCTGGAGCTTTTGCGAGAAGAGAACGAGGAAAGAGTGGTCAGGGAAGCGGAGGAGAAAGCCCGAAAGAGGAAGAGAAAATAGAAGAGAAAGTTGAAGAGGGAAAAGCTTACTAAATTATATGATTTTGTCCTGAGGACAAAATGTTGGGGAGAATTTTACTCTCTGTAGGTCTTGTGCAGAAAAGAATTTGTCTTTTCTCTTTCTTTGATCTTCTCGATGATTTTTTCTATCTCGTCAATCTTATATCCTCGCCGTAATCCAGTATTAGTCCATAATTGTCTGTTAGACATTTTTAACATCCACACCGAGTCAGCTCTCCAAAAACATTGTCTGCGGTAGTAAAGAATAGAAATGGCGATCAGTAGTATTTGATCGAACGCAAGTCCTGTAAAGCCCAATGCCACAGAGGCAATGGCGTGTAGCTCTTCGTATCTAAATCGTTTTGAGCATTCTAGTGCATTACTACATCTACTATCAAATAGTAATCTGAGGTGGGAATCGCTGGAGAGCTCTTCCTCTGTCGGCTCGAAGTAATATTTGTCGTAAATAACTTTTTTCTCGTGACTGGTTTTTTCTGAAAAGAAACGTTTTGACGCGAGAACAGAGTTGAATTTTTTGGCCTGTTGGTTCAGGGCCGAAAAATTCGCTGTCGCGAGAACGGAGGTGAATTTTTTGGCCTGTTGGTTCAGGGCCGAAAAATTCGCTGGCGCGAGAACAAAACGGCGTTGGCTTGCTCTTAAGATACACGCTGACGCCTTGAACATGAAGGCGAGTCTTATCCTGACGAGGAAGGAGAGGAATTAATTACTCAATTTTTGCAGATGAAATTTTCTGGCTAAATTACTCTTTTTTGCTCCTTTTCAGGACCAGGACGATAGCCACGATAACCCCGGCCAGGAAGAGGAGGAGGAAAAAAAGCACCAGCCCCCAAATCCACCACTTTTCGCCTGACTGCCCTGAGCAGGAGGCAGAGCAGTCGGCTTGGCTGGAGAAGTTGCCGGCGGTGCTGCCTGCCGTTACTGCCAAACAAACTCCCGCTCCGCAAGTGTAGCTGCCGCAAATTGTAGTGCAGTCTTGGAGAGAGAGAGTCCCGCTGGCCGAAGCGAGGCACTGCCCCCCGGTGCAGACGTAGCTGGCTTGGGGGCAACTCCCGCCGCAGGTCGGGTCGTTAACGCCGCCGGGGGTGGCTTGGCAGACGCCGTTAACGCAGCCGTAGGTGGCGGGGGGAGGCGGGCACAAATTTCCGCAGGCCGAGCCGGTGAACAGGGGGATACTCGGCTGGAAATTAGCAAAGTTCAAAGCTTGGCAGGAAAAGTTGACGCAGCGGTGGGCGGAAGTCGGGACGAAAACAAAGTAAGAGGGGGCGGGATAGTTGGAAGAACAGGTAATATTGAGGGCAGGCGTGAGTTCCGGGTTAGAATTAGAGGTTTGTTTGTCGTTGATCACCCAGGGGCTGTTTTTGGTGTTTAGCGCCGGGATGTCGGCGATGCAAGAAACTCCTATATCGTTGAAGACGACAGAAAGATAAAAAGAAACCGTGCCGTAGGTCAAATACTGAGACCCGAAATATTCAGACGGCTCAGAAAAGAAAGAAGCTTTTATTTGGCCGTTGTAGGGATAGTTATTAATATCCGTTAGCCAGACCTGTCCTTTGCTGCCCGTAACCGAGGTGTAGGAAGCGCTGGTATACCAGTCTTGAGCCCCCAGAACGCTACTCAAGCCCAGGTAGAAAACGTCTTCTCTGCTGACAGGTTTCCCCAACACGTTGACGCCGTTGGAGTTCAGGGTGAACTGGTCGCTCTGTTGGGAAGGGGCTCCGCTGCTCCCGCTCTCCACTTTGAATTTTTCGGCGGGGAGAATGGTGAAAGTTACAGGGGGGTAATCGCCGCTGGAATTAAAAGTGGAAGTAACGGCGACGTAGTTAGTGCTGTCTCCGGTCTGGTAGAGCCAGCCGACCTGAGTGCCGTCGGCGGAGTAACCGTAAATATAAAAAGTATCTCCGTATTTGACCAGATTTTCTTCGACGTCGCTTCGGTTGATGTTCATTTATTTCGAAGAATTTTACTTTCGCGGAAACAGTGTCTCTCGTGAACGAACTAGATTCTTACGCCCCAGAATAGTGTAGTGTTTTTTTGAGCTGAGACTCAAAACGAAACCCGCTGCCGACGAAAATATACGATTTAATTAACCTGAAATAAAAAGTATCGTTTTTAGAGGGATAAATTTATCACATCTGATAATAAATAAGTAAAATAACTTCGCTCGCTTTCTTCTCTCGCAAACGAAAAAAAAGTTAGTAGTCAAATGGAAGAGTGGAATAGTTCTGAAAAATCTTATCAGGAAGACTACAAAAATCTGCTCAAAGACTGGTATCAAAATAATGAACAAAGTTTGACCAACAAAAGGCATTTGTTCCTCATGCAAGGCCCAAATAAACTAGGATTGAGCGTCAACGATGAACCTAGGAAAATTTTCAACGATATTAGAAGTTGGTCACAAAAGGGAGAGAAAGAAATTAAAATTATAAAAAAATTAAAAGAAATTTATACCGAAGACAAGTTGCTTTTTTGGTTAGAAGAGTACGAGAAACATTTGGAAATCTTCCCTGAAGACAAAGAAGTAAGAAATCTTCTTTTAAAAACTAAACTAATTTTCACCAGGCTATACGAATATCTTTCAGAGGAAGAAATAGAAGAATTATGGCAAGATTTCAGCGTAACCGTAAATATAAAGAACGTGGAAGGTCAAATGATCAACAAATTAAACAACAATTTAAATTTGCACCCAAACATCAGACTAAAAAAAAGTCACATGGAAAGTATAGAAAAAATACGAGGTTATATACTTAAGGAATACGTTGATATTATAAATATAGAGTCAAGCAGTAATCCTAATGATTACGACAATGACTACTTAATAGATGCTTGGTGGTCTTTTTATTATATGTACAACTATCTTAACGAAAAATATCTGAATTACATTTTGTCACCGAAAAGAGAATCGCCTAGTTATCTGAAAGAAATTATCAAATCCATGTCTTATTATCAAGATTTGATCAGTAAATGTTATCAGATTCTCCAAAAAAAAATGGATAAAGTTAGTGATTACGGTAAAGAGATGTTTGCCGTATTGACAAATTTAACAGAAAATATAATAAATGTCCAATAGGAAGGAGATTATAGACATCTCTTTATTCCGACCGCGGAGCGGAGAGGAGGTCAACGACTTCCGACCGCGGAGCGGAGAGGAGGTCAACGACTTCCGACCGCGGAGCGGAGAGGAGGTCAACGACTTCCGACCGCGGAGCGGAGAGGAG
>Ga0100378_1003581_pt1 | contig 14816 bp, 15 predicted proteins | sample CryGeymeta201502_FD_81535 | JGI IMG/M metagenome (GOLD analysis project Ga0100378, IMG submission 81535) | Groundwater microbial communities from Crystal Geyser aquifers in Utah, USA - Crystal Geyser metaG 2015-02 | ecosystem: Environmental > Aquatic > Deep subsurface > Groundwater | place: USA...
AATTTTGGGGATTGGGGATTGGGGATTGGGGATTGGGGATTGGGCCCAATCCCCAATCCCCAATCCCCAATCCCCAATCCCCATAAAATCATATAAACTCATATAAACTAATATAATATATCATAAACTAATATAAACTAATATAAACTATTATTAACTAATATAAACTATTATAAAATATACAAACAACATTAACACACTACAATTTTAATATTTACATCTCAAAATGTCATTAATAATAATAAAAGTGTTTATATACAAGTACTTAACCTATATTAAATATTATAATGGTCCCCATTACTACTATAATCAGAATTAATAAGTTCATTCTCCATAGCAACATTAGTGTCATCACTAAACAAATCACTTCCAAATCTATTTCTATCTTTTATATTTGCTAAATCTTTTCCTTTTAATTCCCTATTTATTATAAATATAACATTTAATAAGAAATGTTAATAATGATAGTTATTACCTAAAGCCTCCGAATAAGTTTTCACGTACTTCAAAATCACATTCTTTTCCTAATCCTAAATACTCCTCATATGGTTTGTTAGAGTAGTAATTACTTGTACTGATCTCCTTCTCTCCAAATGTCATGTTATTCATGTTTTTAATAGCAGTTGGAATTCTTTTTGTGAAGTTGCGACTTGAGTAGACTGAGGTACCTAATCTACTATCTTCTCCACATGCGCTTGTTGCACAACTGAAATTAGTGGAGAATACATGTTCTGGCATGTAGTAAATGTCTGCGATACTATAGATATAACTTTTAATCTGAGCAAGTTCACTTTCATTATTTTCCTTAATAACACCTACTTCTTCTGCTATTTCCTTTAATAAATTCATAATTTCAAGTCCTCTTCTACTTATAAACTCTTCATAAAGTATTTTCGCTTCTGTTTTAGAAAATAGCCATACCATATAATTTGTATTAAATGATCTGAAATCTATATTTTCGCCTGTTTCTGCATCACTATATTTCATTGGAGGTAATAAATTCTCTTTTATAAACTTAACCCAAAAACAATTATCAAAGTTGTCCAATGTTAAGTTCTTTTTCCTTGTCTCTATTAAGTATCTTCTAAAGTTTCTTGTTATTTTCTTATCAATATTTTCTCGTTTGATGAACTTCGGCTTAAACTTTTTAAGAAAAGCTATCTTATTTTTAATGTTATCCGAATTTTTAACTATTTTTGGAATGAACTCTTTATGATAGTAGTTATAGTTCGAAGAAGTGTCTTTGAGAACCATTTTTTGAAACTTGTTCGAAATAGGCATAGGGCTTAAGAAATGATCGGTTGATTCAGAATTAAGAGACTTCGAGTGGAAGTTTGGGTCGTTTTCTTTAGGATGGTCATTAGCATTGTCATTTTGATGGTTGTTTGTAGAGTAATCATTAAATTTACTTGGAGTATCATCATAGTCTTCTTCGTTTGATATAGGTGAGCATGCTTGGAAGTCTTCAAAATCGAATTCCATATTTTGATCTTTTTCTAAAATTTTAACATTTTCTTTAATTTCTTCTTTGACAGTTTCGATGTAATCATGAGGAATATCATTTTGACATGACACAAAGTTTTCAAACTCGCCTACAAAAAAAATTGATGGTTAATTAAAATATTCTTACTTATTTTCTCTACTTTCTTTTCAATATGATACAAAAACTTTGAGGATGAATAATCACTTTGACTTTGAGATTTGCTCTCTTCAGAATATTCTAACTGTACTAATTTCTGAACATTCTTAATAATTTCTTCTTCAGGGTTATAAATGTATTCTAACTGATCTGATTGTAAGTGTTGTTTTCTTAGCTCTAATTGTTCTAGTTCTTCACAACGGTGGTTTAAATGGTCCGAGGCTAAATAGCAATAAATCTCAGTTTCAAGCTTAAAAAGGAATCTGTTAAAGTAAGCTTCAAAATCAATATTGAAGAGAACCTTTTTTCTATCTGTTGCATGAAGTTTTAAGATTGAAGAAAAGAATTCATGTTTTTCTTGCCATCCAAACTAATAAATATTGATTAAAAATAGACCTTACTTGTTTTTTGAGGGATTCTAAGAATATAGCTTTGTAAAAGGTTTCTGATTCTCTCGTGTTATGTTTCATAAGTAATGAAAAGAATCTGAATTTTTGAATAGTAATGAAGGATTTATGATGGTTAAGTAAAAACTAAAAGAGTTAATAAAAATTACTTACTCCATTTATCTTCTCATTTAAGAACTGTACCATCTTATCAAATTCATTTAGTTTAAAAAAGCTCTTTAGTGTGTTAATTGTCATCATCACCAAAGAATCAATATCTAGTAGTAATTTATTAAACAAATAGTATACTTTGTTTTCGAGTATGAATAAGAAGATTGGCTCTGCAACTAGGAATAATCCTTTCAGGAAATTGAGGCCGATGTACTTATAGATTAGAAATATTTTTTACTTTCATATAAAATTTCACTATCTTGCATTAATATAATTAAGTGGAATTATTTAATTAAACGTGTTTAAATATTAAATACTGGAGATTAGCAATTTAAAAATAAATAAGTAAATAAGTAAGTAAGGTTTTAATAGTATTATTTTAGTGATTATTTATATTAATTAATTCTATTGATATTTAAATTTTAATTTTTTATTCTAATGTAAATAATATTAAAAAAAGTTATATTGTAATGTTTTAATTATTTATAATTGTTTATAATTGTTTATAATGGAGTTTAAAAAGTATAAGACCTTTCAAAAAATACCATTTAAAGAAGATGAAGAGAATAATGACAATGATATGAATTATAAAAACGTTAATATTGTACTGAATTCGTTGAATAAAATTGATTTTAAAGAATTAAGAAATGTAAATTTTAGTTATTAAAATGAATTCATATAGTACTATATAATTAAAATTATGAAATATATTAACATTTAAATATATAGGTTGTTAAATTCGACAAAAATTTAGAAGAAGACTCAGAAGAATTACAAATGAAGCTGCGTAATGAGAAATTCAAAAAAAGTAAATAAAATACTATAAAATACCATAAAATTTACTTTTACTTAACTTCTCGTAGTGCTTTCTCCTTTAATTGAAAAAAATAAACAACATAAAACCGGTAACCCAACCTCGCCCACTGCGGGTACTCCTATGGAAGTAACCCACAAACAATTTGGAAAAACAATGCGTCAACGAAATCAACAAATTACTAAGAAAACTATAATTTGGGAGAAATTCAAATATAATGTCATGTTATTAATTGAGTAATTGATTAATTATACTAACAACATTCCTATATAATAATATTAAAACCATAAAAAATTAACATTAATTTAACCTTAATTAATAGCAAAGAAACAAAAGAAGAGGTTATCGCTATTCTCGAAAAAAAAGCAGCTGATCTTTCCGAAAACAAATTTCTTAAATCAATTAGACTACAAGACTCTACCTATTGGATTGTATGGAAAAGCTTAGTTGTCTTAGTAATAATTGTTCTTGTCTATTTTGTTAACTTTTACTATTATACCTACTCAGAAGGAAGTACTTCAGCAGTATGTAACACAATACCTACTGAGGCACTTTGTAAGGCTAGTACAGCTAAATGTAAAATGTTAAATGGTAATTGTGTTGATGATATATTCCAGAATATGGCCTTTTTAGTCCCGAATCTGTTTGCTGACACTATTTTGATTATTGATCTAATGTTGAAGATCTTTCAAAATTTCCTTAAAGCAAAGCATTCTAATAGTTATAGTGGAGTACTTAAATATTTTCTATTTAAATTGCCGATATCTATTTTATCTGTTATTCCGTGGTATTTTATTCAAGAAGAATTATATTGGCTGAAGTTATTAAAGTTATTGACGTTTTTTATAGATACTACGAAGGATATAAACTTTCTTATTAATACAGTAAGTCAAATTTGTTGAATTAATTATATGATTGTTTATATATTATTAAATGTTTAGATTTTGCAATATATATTTGGCAAAGAAGCTGATTTTAAAAGTGAGAAAGTCTCGAAATTCATTATGTATTTTAATTTATTTGTTATAATTACTAACATTTTTAATATTTTAGTATCTTTCTCGTAATTGTCATTCTCACACATATAGTAGCCTGTCTATATCCTTACATCATCTCCAAAACATTTAGTAGAAATGAAATAGATGTTATAAATTATACATACTCTGCAAGTTTTTATTTTATTCTCGAAACATTCTCAACAGTAGGATACGGAGCTGATTTTAATTCTAACGATTATAACAAAAGAATTAATGCTAACTTTATGGCTTTTATTCTTCTAGTACAATTTTCAGGAATATTAATATTTGGTTACTGGACAACATCGATAAGAATGCATATTGGTTACTATTCCAAAAGTGATATTACAACAAAACGAATAACACAAATAGATGTATGGCTAACTAAATTAGGAAACATTGGTAAAAATGAACAAATAAAAGATTATAAATCCTTTTCTATAATTCGTGATTACTTAATTAAGAAATTTACTGATAATCAATTTGTTCTTATGGAAAATAAAATATTTAATTATATAAAACCTCAAAATAGAAAACGCTTAATATCTCATATTTTTAATGCTTACGAGGAGAAATTCAAAATCATTTTTAGCTTTACTGAGCCTAGTTTCTTCCCTGATTTTATTCTGTGTTGCAAGATGGTTAAATTTATAAAAGGGTCTACTGTTTTGAACCAAAATGAAAAATCTGATAACTTTTATTTAATAACTGAAGGTAAGATTGAAATGATTCTTCGATATAAAAAATTAAATTTAAATGTGACGGAATTACCTCAATATTCGTTTTTTGCTGAAGATCTTGTATTAAATAATTTTGTAGCGAAGTTTAGTTATAAGTATTATAAATAAGATCATAGACTATATTACTATACATTTGTTTAATAAATATTTACATATTTACATTTTAAATATGTAAAAATTAAATTAAATTTATAGAGTTCCAGACAATGAAGACTGTGAATGCCTTGTAATTAATAAAGAAAGCTTATTAAATATTTTAAATAAATATACTTGTGCTAAAGATAACTTCTTTATGATTGTTAATTTACGATACAACTACTTCACACGATTAAAGGATACAGTAATATCACGAATCAGACTATCTATTGAAAAGCTGGTTGAAGAACAGGATTACGAAAATGAAAAGTCTAAAACTAAAACATCTAAATTAAAATCAAGGATTAATGATGATAAACAAAAAAGAAACGGACATGGAAACGATAATGGAAAGGAAGATAGTCTAAAATTATTAAACGAAGATAGGAAGTATCAAACCCACTATCTTGAAAGCTTTAAGGATTTCTTAAACAAAAAGTTAGAAGGGGATGAAATATTATATTTTAAGTCAAATAATAAGAATAAAAACAAAAATGATATGAATCAAGAAGCATTAAGACTATCAACAAAGCAAGTTGAAGTAGAAAAAGTTAATCTATATACTAAATTTATTAATGATCTCGAAGTAGAAAAAGAAAATATTAAGTTTTATGAGATGGAGAACTTAATAGAAGAAAAAATTAATATATTAAAAGTAAGATATACACATATTAATAATATAATTATATAACATATCTAAATATATTAAATAAAATCATTATTAACTAATAACATAACTAACCAATAATTTTTACTTTTAGGATAAAATAATAACATTCGAAAAGAACTTTGCAGTCTTTAAAGTATTTTTGGACCAAGAGTTAATAAGATATTTAAGCAGCGTCAAATTAATCGACGAATATTTTACTAACATCCTTTACTACAATTCAAAAAAACTCTTTATAATAAAGGAAAACTATAAGAAAAACAAGTCTAGAAAAACACTTAAAGCAGCTGATAAGAATATTAATGATAGTAGAACCAGTATTCAAAGATCAAGAACAGAAAATTTCTTAGATGATAGTATACCTATTAGTGAAGATGATATAGGACTACAATTTGGGAGTATTAAACATTTTGTGGCTAATCAAGGTAATGGAGGATATGAAGACTTTAATAACTTTAATGAAAGTGTGTTATCTCATGATAAATTTAATACAAAAAATTTATTAAACGAAGATAAAGATAAGGAGAAAAAAAAAGAGAATGATAATGAGAAAGAGAAAGAGAGGGAAAGGGAAAGGGAAAGGGAAACAGAGGAAGAAATAAAAATTACTAAGAAGCCCAGTAACATTTTTACTAATTATTAAATAGAACATATAGGAGTGGCAAAAAAGACTGAGGATGATTGTTATATTTCTGTTAACCAAGATGAAGAATCAATGTTTAATTTTGCTAAAAAAGATTAAGATTAAGATAGTTAGTAGTATGTTATTTATGATATAGAAATTAAATTACGAATAAATTAAAAATAAAGTAAATTGATGTTTAAAATAAGTATAAAATTAACATACTAGTTCTTAGTAAATGATATATTAATTAAACTAAATCACTTAAATCAATCATTAAATCAATTAAATCAATTAAATTAATTATATAAATATACATTAAAAAACAGGCAAACAATACAAAATATCAAAACAATTATTATATTATAATCAGTATAAATTTATTATATAATGATATCTAGATTATATATTTACTAGATTTCTTACATATTCACCTTCAAATCACCTTCAGCTACTCACCTTAATCACGAATCTACTACTAAGTCTATTAATTTCATAAGATTTTTAGACTTATCCTTTACTCCTTCGACAGGATCTAAATTAGTTTTCTTTTTGCTTTCCTTTTCTTCTGCTTCAAGGATTTCTAAAGGATTGGCAGTCTGAGCTTCCTTATTAATACAGTTACTGATATTAAATCCGTTAAGACATATGTTAATGTCTCCTGATGTTATTATTTCTCTATATTGATTTTTTACTTTTAAAATAAAGGAGGCAAAGTAGTTTTTAGCGATTTTTCTTTGTGAGATAGGAATTGGAATTGGTATCCAGAGATTATGTTTAGTATACTCTTTTTCGTAGTAGGAACCGGTTGATTTGGAGCTGTGTGCAGAGATGATTTTGAATAATGTATAATTATCAAAAAGTTTACTTTTATCTATGTAATGCATTACATCATGTTTCAATACATGCATTTCAACTGGGAAGTTAAATACCAACTCGTCAAATGCTTTTAAAGGTAAATATAATAGATCAGTAAAATCTTTTGTGTAGCATCTTTGCCAATTTCTACCTGTTTTAGTTAGGCAGGATAATAAAGGAAAGACTATTGATAAGTCGTCTCTCGACCATATAGGTTTGATATTAGGTACTCCGTTCTTTTTATCTTTCCTTTGTTTCTCAATAATTTTTATTACTTCTGCATAATTAACTTTAAATACTTGTTCAGGCATATTCGAAATTTGAATACAACACATTTCAACTTGACCATTAATCAATATGTACAAACCTTTCGTGACGGATCTTTCCTCATATAATATCTCATAAGGATATAATATTGACTTTTTAAGGTTTGTTAATATTTGCCCAATCATCTTTTTATTATTGTTACTTAGTTTATAAAACTTTCCTAAATATGCTTCATTAGTAGGCAAGTTTAGTTGTTCGAACTTTTCTCTTAGTGATTCAGTAAGTAAATCAAAATGAGATTTACTATAAATAATATCTTTATGTCTTTGCCATAAGTAGTTATAAAAAGTTCTTACATCGTTTTGGGTTTCACCATCGACTTCGTAAAAGTTCATATGGTCGTTAAGCATATCTACTTTACTACTAAAGAAATTTTGGGCCTGATTCAAATTTAATATAATCGTGGCAACACCACCGTAGACAAAGGCGACCATAAACTGTCCAATTAGATAGCCGAAGATCATAATACAATACTCTATTGAAGGATTTAAAGTTTCGTATACTTGGAAAAATGAAGTATACTGTCCGATTAGCAAATACGAAGCGTTGTACATACCTATTAGCCACATGCACTCAGGTTTTAATGTCTTCTTTACCCTTGTGTTGGTAGAGTAGTAACAAACCTTTTCCATATTTCCATAGTCGATTGAGTCATCAATAACAGCATAGATTATATTTGCTAGCCAATGAGCTATTAGTAAGTAAGTAAAGACAAGTTTTAGTAATTTGATTACTGCTGTTATTGATCTTATTTTCTCACACATGCTGATAAAAGGGAAAATTTGATTGATTCTTGCAAGTCTAACTAAGCTTCTTATAAATCTTAGACTCTGATTAAGACTAATAGAACATTGAGAGAAAAATAAGTTAAATGGTATTGAAGAAATAGCATCAAAAACTAAACTTGAATAAATATATCCATTTCCGATCGTATCTATTTGATAAACCCAATTGTTTGCCTTATCTTTGATAGCAGTTCTAAAAGTTAGAATTAAATCTATAAAGAAGAAAGCAGAAATAATTTTTTCAAGTGCAGATAACAAAGGCATCTTCATTTGCATTATATATAATAAGGGCATTGTCAAAACTGTATAAACAATTAAGAAAAACATAATAAAATGTAAGAAACTTTTAAAACCTCCATCTCCTTTTACTATTCCTCTAGGTAATAAATTAGCTGAGTCATCTTTTACTCCTATTCCGAACATTATTTTTATTTTTTCCCACCTTGATAGGTTTAAATCGTAATCGTCTGATTTACTGTTTGAGGTGTTGTTCTTTTGTTTATCTGTTGATCGCTTAATAAAAAACTTTTTGAGAAGTATGTATTTAAATGGAATTCTAACTTTTAATCCATTAGAAGTGAATAAATCCCATACATTTACTAGTTCACACAGTTTATTTTTCCATTCGTTATAGTTATCTGGCACTGTTGTTTCTGGGTTCTTACTATTGTATTCTCGTTTTAGATTTTGGATTAATGTTTTTAAATGCTCTCTTGCTTTAATTTTGAATTCTTTACATTTAATCTCACTTGGTTTTTTGTTAGATGCATATTCAGCTAGTAGAGCTTTAGTTTCACTTTCAAATTTGTAGTAAATCTCTGTTTCGAGTTGTATCTTGCTATTAGGTTTTAAACTTTCTTTATACTTCTTCAATAAAGTTGTTATTAATTCCATTTCATAAGTACGTTTATTCTTTAAATACATAATATTCTCTTTAAATGCTCCTTCGTAATCTAAATTTACTATTTTTCTTAACTGGTTCTTTCCTACAAAACTATTTTCAGTATTTCTAATAGCGAGTTCAGCGAGTTTATCTTGGTCCTGGTCCTATAATTTAATAAGTAAAATTAGTTATAATATATTATTTTAAATTACTAAGTCTTTTTGCTTATTGTCTTTAGATGAACAATCTGCAACTATTTTCTCAACATTTACTATATCAAATAGTATATAATCATTTTCTTCTTTCATAGTATGTGATATAATATCAATTCTTTTAGTAGCTATTCTGCTTTGTTTTCCAGTTGATGGGTCAATGAATATTTCCCCGAGATGCTTAACTAAATTGTTTTTATTCATATCATCTAAAGGACTTCCCTTTGTTGTTTTGATGGCTGATCTACGTTTATCAAGAGTACGTTTGTCTTCTATCGGAACATTCATTATGGGAATTCTTAGGTCGAACGTTCCAAAATCATTTATTGATACCTCAGATAAATTCTCTGATAATCGAACATCCATATCCTCTTTTTGTTCTTTCATAGTTTTAGTCTTTTTTATTGGTGACTTAGGATCTTTTTCGGCTAGTTCTTTCATTTCTCTTTCTTTCCTTTCTTGTTCTTTTCTATTAGGTGTGACAGCATCTGGGTTTGGAGTGTCAAGTATATAAGAAGACTTAGAAATATCTTTCTTTTTTTTCTCCCTGTCTTTTTCGTCGAAGAATTTCATTTAAAATTTATAAAAATTAAGTATAAAGTAATTAATAAGTAATTAATTATCAAAAATAAATGTAATGAAAGTATTAATACTATTTGTAAAGTTATATTGTAATTGTTATATATAAATTGATAAGATTATTTATTATAAATGTAATTTGATTATAAATTGTTTAAATTATATTATTAATTTTTTTATTTAAATAACTCTAATTAAATCAAGATGACAAATGTATCGACAAGCTACAAAAGTATAAAATATATTTCTAAATCTTAGCTAACCAAAATTTGGATAGACTCAGCAAACTATCTGAGAGATTAAATAATATTCATGTACATATTATATATAATAATACGTAATAATTAGATTGATATTGAAACAGAAAAATATTCTAAGTTTGAAGAAGTCGAAGTTAGAATAAATAACATTGAAGAAAAATCTTCTGAATATAATGAAACTACTTTTAAAACTTTCAATATTGTTAAAGACCAAATTTCAAAAATAATAAAAAGTATTGAAGAGGATAAGCAAAAATATGAATCCTCATATGAGAATAGAACTCAGTATTTAAGGATGTTAGAGTTTAAAATTTTAGAAAGATTTGATGGAGAATTACATGAGAGAAAAGAAGTAGAGAGGAAATTACTAGTATTTATTGACGAAAAATATGGAATATTACGAAACGAATTAAATAAAGAGTCAAAAAACAGAAACGAGAGTATTGAAAACTTTACCTTCTATCTTGAAGTAAGTATTACTATAAAATATATAAAACATATAAACTTATAAAACGTATAAAACATATTATACATATAAAACAATATTAATTACTTACTAAAACTAACTTAAACTAGTCTGAAGTTCCTAAAATCGTAGAGCAAATGAAAAACGAACAAGCTGAGAGAGAAGACGGTGATGGAGCAATTAGTAAAAAAGTAAATGATGAATTTTCAAAGTAAGTATTTTTACTAAAATTGATCATATCAATATATTACTTCTTTATTTTACCTAACATAACCTATTTTTAAGACTTCACCATTTGTTCAATAATGAAAAGCAAGCTAGAGAGGAAACCGAAGAGGCCTTTTTAGACATGCTTAGATCAGTAATCAATAAAATTAAGGTTGAGCTTGATAATGAAAAACGTGATAGGTAGTTTATATTGTTAATATTCTTAGAGAACAAACTGAAGAAACATTATTAAGTTTATTAGAAGAAACTTGTAGTAAGTTAGATGCAGCATGCGCTTATATAATTTAGTTTGTGAGACAATAACTTTTTATTTAAATTTTTTAATTATTCTTAATATACTTAATATTATTTCATTTAGTATATAGTTTTATCATAATAATTGTAATAAATTATTATAATTTTAATTATTATATAATTATAAACATAATATTAGTTTTTATTAATCTGATCAATAAGTATTTCATTTATTCATTACAACTGAATAAGAAAAATAACAATTATAATAACTATATCTAATTCTATAACTATCATAATTCATCTAGTATAATTAGAATAAATTACGTAAATAAGCTATTAATATAAATTGTTAAATTAAAAATTATTCAATAAATAATTTAAATTTATAATAATAAATATTAATAATATTAAAAATGGATAACGATGATTCTGAAATGATCGATAATAATTACTATGATCAACAACCACAGTTACAAAATTATCAACAACAACTACCTAAATTAAATTTATTAAATCAAAAACGATTATTGAATAAAGAAAATAAAATCAATGAGATAACAAAGCAAGGTGAAGGTATGTAAATAAAAATATTACGATTTTTACTATTAAAACTATCTATTATCTATAGATTTCGTAAACATAAGTAATCAACCTTATCAACAACTAGAAAGACTCGAACGACCAGATCGATCAACAGGTTTTCAAAATTATCAAGACAATAACAATAACAATTTCAATAATAACAATTTCAATTATAATAATAACAATAATAACAATAATATTAGACAAATACCCCATCCTAGTAATATTTTAAGCAATCTTCCTGTTCAAGTCAACAAAAATGAAAAAAGGAAATATGTTGCTTTCGGGAAGGTACTAAACGAAAAGACGATAGCTAATGAAATCAGAAATAACTTTCAAAGGTCGTTAGGCAAATTAAATGATAAAGATACAAAAGATGTAGGATTTTCCGAACTAAAGAATATAATTCAAAAGTTCAATAATGAAGACGCATTAAGGATTTATTTATCACTATTATCAATATATAATAAAAATTGTACAATAAGTGCAAAAGAACTCCAGGTGTTATTATTAGGATATATTTGTTCGATCTATCGGGAGAATTTAGCCGACCCTCTGGATAAAATACCGAATATTTTAAAAACTATCGTAAGAATTACAGACATTATAACTTTATTTATGAGCGATAATAATTTTTATATTCAAAAAGCCTGTTCTCATAGTCTTAATGAAATGTTTGATTATTGTATGCCTAAAGACGATTATAATGCGATTGTTTTAATCTTCTTTGATCCATTAATTTCTATTATTTTATCTGGTACCAACAAGGTTGCTCAACAAACAGCATTAATTTGCATCGGTGATTTAGTTAAAAACTTAAATACTAAAAAATTAACAAAGCCTCTAGAATTAATTTCATCAAAAATAATAGGATTGATAACTGTAAAATATATTTTAAATTTTAATAGAAAAACAAAACAGATTCATACCACCTATTTGAAGTGTTTATATTTTTATTAGAAAGCTTGACTTTTGATTTTTTTACAAATTCTTTAAAGGAAATTTATGATAGGATTATTGCAATACTATTTCAAAATTCAACTTCGAATTACCAAGTAAGATAATTACTTTATTTATAATATTACAAATTCCTTAACTTTAATTCGTAACTTAACATTAATTATTAATAACTTTCTAACTTATATAACTTATCTAATTTAACTAATTATATAGTCCAAAATCAATTGCTGCAAAATCTTATCAATCATTGCAAAAAATTTAAAATTCGTCAACGAATTATTAATAGGTTTCTTTCATCCTGATATAATTTCAGCACTTCAATATGGAAGTAAGGATCGAGTTCACAAAGTTCAAATCGCAGCTACAGAGGCTTTACGAGAATGGCTTGAACTTGAAAAGATTTATAATGGAAATGAACAGAAAAAGATGAATTTCAACGAAAATATTGATAAGAGCCAGTTAATCGATATAAGAACCAACCAAGATGAGGACTACCAACAGGGAGGTACAGGAACACCAACCAAAATGAATAAGTTTAATATGCTAAGGAATTTATCAAAGATTAATAAGTTTAAAGATGATACTATGTATGTTAATACAAACAATACGAATAATGAAGAAAAAAAGCGATCGAATTATTCACCTGAGAATATTAAGGAAGAAGTATATAAAAAAGGTATGAAGAATGTAATTCAAACAACGAATTTTCTTAAGAATAGAGAAAGTAGTCATCAGTTTAAGGATCGCAAAGTTTCTCCTCAAAATATTGTAAAGGAATCCATTAAAAGTTATATAAAAAGAAGCAAGGATGGAGGAAACAAGCTTGAAAATAGCACAAATTTTGATTATAATATAGTAAACGATAAAAGTAATGAGTTGAATAGACCAACAAGTAGTAAGCAGATTCAAATAAATAACGAAGCTAGAAAAAGTAATATAACTTTATTATTATATTTTAATATTTAAGAATTTATAAATCCAAACTTCAATGATGATATGGTCTCACTAGTCAACAACGATAAAGTCGAAAGTCATCCCAATGACCACGGACAAAGATCTCCAATAATCATTGTTAGTAATGAATACAATAAGAAAAGCAAGAAAAATGTGAATAATTATGACCACTCAAAGGATGACATGGAAGGTCTCTATAGGAATCTTGAAGAAGATAACCAAGGAAATCCAGGCTATCAAGGCATTCAAGGAAATCAAGGGTATCAAGGAAATCAGGGAAATCAAGGTAATCAAGGTAATGAAATTGATGATACAGTTCTATGTAACTCATATGAAAATATAAATCCTGACTTGTATAAAAACAGAGAAGAAGATAATAATAATGGCAAAAACAACTATATTAGAAATGACGAAGATAGAAGACCTGATCATGTTTATAAAAATAACGAAAGAAATTATGACTATAATAAAGATAATAAAGGTAAAATACCTGTGAAGTTTCCAATGAATAATCAGTTGATTGAAGACGACTCTGATATTGATAACAATAATGAACATACAAGTATGTTTTATGAAGAAAGGGACAATAAAAACCAAGGCAATCAAGGTTACCAAGGAAATCAAGGTTATCCCAGTTCAAATTTTGCTAAACTTAAAAATAGTAATTCTAATAATTCTTTAAACTCGTTAAATGATATGAAGAATCAGTTAGAAAGTCAATTTTTAAATACATATAAGTTTTTTAAGAATGAAGTTGATAAAATAAACTTTAAAATAGATAACGTCGAAAGAAAGTTCACTAATTCGAAACAAAAAATATTTTCAAAAATAGAGAAGTCAATGTCAATTAGGAGGAATAATAATAATTTATATAATACAAATAACATGAATAATATGAACAACACTAACAACATGAACAATACTAACAACATGAATAATATGAACAACACTAACAACACGAACAGTATGAACAATATGAGTGTTCAAGATAGAAAACTAAACGAAATGAGAATTTTAAAAGAAAGTCTGGATAGTATGAATAAAGAAAAAGAAAGCGATAACCCTACAATCACTTTATGGAAACATGCTTTAAAGGAATTAGATGCAGGTAACCTAAACAAAGCTTTCTCGATTATCTTAAAATCAGGTAATTAATATAACTAATCTATCTAATATATCTATTATATGATATAAATAGCACTATATAATCTATTTAATAGGTGATGACATTTATTTATTAAGACTTTTGTATTTAACAGGAAGTTCTGTTGTTAGTAAACTGAATTCTGATAATG
>Ga0100378_1003583_pt1 | contig 14797 bp, 13 predicted proteins | sample CryGeymeta201502_FD_81535 | JGI IMG/M metagenome (GOLD analysis project Ga0100378, IMG submission 81535) | Groundwater microbial communities from Crystal Geyser aquifers in Utah, USA - Crystal Geyser metaG 2015-02 | ecosystem: Environmental > Aquatic > Deep subsurface > Groundwater | place: USA...
AGTGAAGATCAAAGGAATGCTGACGCAAGCAGCATAATCGAAGTCGCTATACTCAACCAACAGGCTGATTAATAGATTGACGGGATAGCAGACGCTTCTACACGGACGATACTTTACAATCTAATTGGCTTTGAGCAAGAAGTAAACACACTAGCTACTCAATTTCCCCCAGTTCTCGTAGTCGCTGGATAGCTACCATACAAGCCCAACCACCGACAGTATTCATTTCACCATTTGCTATCATTTTCCATATCTCTTTTATGGTGACATTTGGTACAATCGTTATCTCTTCTTCTGCATCCAGAGCTTTTGGGTTAATGGCCTGATCGGCACCAATGTTAAGATAGACCGTGACAAGGGTTGTTGCATCTGAAAGAATGCAAAAAATAGTTAGGTATCTGCGGACAAGTAAACAAGCACGCGTTCAAGCGAGTGCCTTGATTCACTTACATTTGTCCATGAGAGTATCTTCTGTGAGCTGAATCCATGTGCCTCCCACCAAGTGGCACTCCTCTTCGAGCTCAGATTTGGCTGCCGTCAGCTTTGAATCATTGTCACAATCCGTACCATTTTTGTGTTTGTCTTCGACCAATCCGGCTGCAATTCCGTACTTGACGGCATTGCCTGCTGGCATGTATTCTCGAATCAATGTAGCCGTCTTGGTGTGGCTGTTCCAAGCAAAAATCAAAACCGCACGATCGGATCCAGCTTGACCGACGATATCAAAGTCCACCTCCCGTCCATCCGGAAAACGGACTAACCGACTTTTGAGCGTTCTCCAGCGGCTGAACAGTAATTTTTCTTCTACTATTTCGTGGTGGCTGTTTTTATCGGCATGAGCTTCGCCTCCTCTTGAAATTATTGCAGGCAGGAGCGGTAAACCATATCTTTTAGTGCGGCTTTCGGCAGCAACACAAGAGACAAGTAGTGCGAACAGCAGTAAGTAAAATAGAAAAGTCATAGCCGACGAGGGATGCAAGTCTTCTGTATAGGAGGGAAGAGAAGATGCGACGTTTACCAAACTCTTTTTTGGTTTTGCTCGCAAAAAATATTAAATGAGTTGTTTTTAAATAAGCGCCTTCGACGAAAGAAGATTACGATGTGGGGACGGGCGAGTGTGCGTACGAGTAGAGCTTGATTTTTTGTCCGTCCTCCATCGGTAGTAGTATGCATGAAGTACTATTACATGTTTTAGGTCTAATGTGCGACTTTAGCATTCGTGAAAAATGTGTCGTCTACAATGACCATAATTTTTTTTTTCTTGCTTCTTGTGAAGAAAGCAACCAAAAACACTTCGAATACGAACACAGGATCTTATAAAAGTTGAGTCAAAATCTATCTGCAAAGCAAAATACCGAATCCTTATTATTTATTTAATGTATCAGCAGCAGCGTTATTGCTATCATGAAACCCAGAACAATGAAACGTTTCTCTTTTGTCTTTTCTCTGGTGCTTTGCTTAACCCATGGTAGAGATTCTTTTTCCTCGGATAATAATAATACCTGCTCTGTCAACGAAAACCAGCACGATGCCAACTTGGTGGAAATGGAATATGATATTGGGTACGGCAAACAGACCACGTTGGTCTACATCGAACCAGATCTTAACACTATGTACAGTGGTAATCCTCCCGCTTCAACCAAAGTCACGCCCAAATTCAACGGACATTCCGTAAAATTTATCAATATGAGCAACAAGCCGGTCCGATTGTCGTGGGAACCCACCGTCGGTGGAACTCCCAGTCCCATGAATAAAATTGCCGCCTTTGAAGCTTCTGGAACAGCTTCTTTTCCTACTCATAGCTTTATCATGACAGATATCGGTACCAATAACGTATTAAAACGATTTTCGGTCGGAGAATATCCGGCCAATATTTACTACTACGACCCGTACGAAGTCGACGGTGATCCCAAAGCTACCGAACAGAATCTGAAAGTGCTGAACAAGAAAGAACGAGAGCTGTACCAAAAATGGAAGGATACGCTAACGTTCAACGAATTTTATTTAAAGAAAACGGGACGCTCTTATCTTGCAAATTACTTGCGGGATCCTCCCAAACATTTCATGTGGCCGTGCGATCACTTTGGACAGCAGCATTGGGTCACCACCCGAGAAACCCACTTTGTGGAGCTACCACCAGAATCCAAACTTGCACAACTTGGAAAAGTAGAAGAAACCCGCGTCTTGAAGGAGGGAGATCCTCGTGCCTTGATGGAATATCGAGACACCACGCAACCTGCCATGAATATGACACTGACCGCACTGTCGGTGGCTCCACGCGTTTTTGAGATTAAGAATTTCTTGAGTCGTGTCGAGGTTGATCACATCTTGCAAGTTGCCGGAGGTATAACATTGGATCGATCGACCGTGGGTGATGTCGGTTCCGGCAAATCTCAGGCAGAGTCCGGTACCACGGACACTCGGACGTCTCGCAATGCCTGGGTCCAACGAAAGCGATCACCCATCATTGATGCCGTGTACCGACGTGCTGGAGACTTGATGCGAATGGATGAAGCGCTGCTTCGGCACCGTACCAAAGATGAACGACCTGATTGGCCGACCAAGGGATCGTTGGCCGAGCACTTACAGTAAGTAGAGGATTATTTTTGCTTTTGTTATCTGAGGGCGTTTGAGGATTTGTTTTCGTATTATTTAACGTTTTTTCATTTTTCTTTTCCTTCGCCGCCTTGATTTCATGTTACGTAGACTAGTTCATTATGATCCGGGACAGAAGTACACAGCACATCACGATTTCGGTTTCTCAGACTTGTCGGATTTGCAGGGTGCTCGGTTTGCAACGCTTTTGTTGTACTTAAATGACGAAGGTCTTGTTGGAGGCGAAACAACATTTCCGCGCTGGGTCAATGCCGAAACCTTCGACAAGTTGAAAGTCAAGCCAGAGGAAGGCAAGGCGGTACTCTTCTACTCGCAGCTGCCAGATGGCAATCTGGATGACTTCAGTCAGCACTCGGCAGAGGAGCCACGAGCTGGAGAGAAATGGCTTATCAATCTGTGGGTTTGGGATCCTAAATATCATTAGGCACTCCGAGCTAGTAGTAATGATGTTATTAGCAGCATACGAACTCTGCTTAAATTAGTCTATGGTAGTAGTTTTAATGACGTCTTCATAGAATAGTAGTCTAGTAGTAGCAAAGATACATGTACATTATAGGGAAATGATTCCCGCGGGAGCTGTGAAGGGTCGTATCTTTTTGAAGGTTCTTTTCTTGACAGCAGCTACCTGTTTGCAACCCTTCTTGACCATCAATTTCATAAATTCTCGACACACAGCACATCATCGTTTATCTTGACAATGTCCTCCAATACCTTTACTCCAGCTGTTTACGATGGCGGCTTTGTCGATGCCATTGGAAACACTCCGCTCATTCTTCTCAAAGGTGCATCCGAACGCACGGGCTGCAAAATTTACGGCAAGGCTGAATTCCTCAACCCAGGTGGCTCGGTGAAAGATCGTGCGGCTCGGTTTCTTGTGGAAGGTCTGGAGCGTGACGGTAAGTTGAAAAAAGGCGGCACCATTGTCGAAGGCACGGCTGGTAATACTGGAATTGGTTTGTCGTACGTCGCCAACGCCAAGGGCTACAAGAGCGTGATTGTGATTCCTCGTTCTCAAACGCAAGAAAAAAAGGACACTCTGCGACAAGCTGGTGCCACACTCATTGAAGTGGATCCCAAGCCCTATTCGAACCCTAATAACTACATCAAGCTCAGTGGTCGACTGGCAGCAGAAATCCCTGGTGGTGTCTGGGCCAATCAGTTTGACAATGTCGACAATCGTCGGGCGCACATTGAAACCACCGCTCCCGAAATCTTGCGACAAGTGCCCAATTTATCGGCATTTTCTTGTGCGGTAGGAACGGGGGGCACCTTGGCCGGATGTGCCCAGTACTTTCGAGAACATGCTCCACAAGTCAAGATCGGTCATACAGATCCTTGTGGTGCCAAATTGCATCGCTTTTATAAGGATGGCGAATTGAAGTCCGAAGGTGATTCCATCACAGAAGGGATTGGACAAGGACGAATCACGGCCAACTTGGAGGGCTTCACACCCGATTATACGTTTGAAATTGACGATGCCACGGCGATGAAGGTGTGTTATGAATTAATTCAAAAGGAAGGTTTAAGCCTGGGAATGTCATCAGGTATCAACGTTGCGGGCGCCGAACGACTGGCACAAGAACTAGGACCAGGTCATACACTTGTGACCATTTTGTGTGATTCGGCATCCCGCTATCAAGCCAAAATGTTCAATCGAGAATTTTTGAAAAGCAAGGGTCTTCCTGAACCGACCTGGTTGGAACCAACCCCGTCTGAAGAAATCTTGGCGGCTTTGGATCGTGCGACTGAGAACGTTTGATCAAGGCTCCCAGGATCTGCTCAAATGTAATACTATTAATTTGTTGGTGTCTTCTGTTTCTGATAAGCTAGAATGTTCACTTTTTGCGATAGAGAATAAACAAGATTCTTCTCATGTTTTGCCAAATAAAAGATGAAAAGCTCTCAAAGCTCGCCAATCGTTTTTAAAGATTTTCGATTCGATCTTCTACTACTTGGGTATCCACCATCAAATCCATTGTCATATCTTGTGCTGTAATCGCCAACAAAATTCAGTATGGCATTCACATTGGCCGTCAGGGAGACAAGGGGGGCAAGCACTAAGACGAAAAATAACACAAGCGATACTACCCCACACGTGGAAGCTGCACAACCCCTTTTGCAAACGGTACGAGCTCCTGATTTCTTCCTTTTAAAGACAGTATCAGCGTCTCCGGGTCTGTGGCTTTGTAAGTAAATGGTCCCAGGGCCTTGAAAGTGGCACATGAGGCCTTCCCCGCTGGTCATGCTGGCAATGAAACCTCCTCTATTGGCCTGACCAACTCTATACGCCATATCAGCACTCCATGCTACGAGATTACCATTATCCACGGCTCGAATCTCGCCTTCTTTTAACTCGTACCTGTGAATGCTGCCATAGGCGGCACAGGCGACGTAGCCACTGCCACTAGCCCGCAACAAGAATAAGCCAGTGCCTGACAGAAGGGAGCTTTTGAGGCGTAGTTGTAGCTTATTAGATATCGTAATTCCTGCATCACTGGCGACATAGGCTCCCGAGGTCAAAAGTAAGTCTCCAAGGCTGTTGTTGCCGGATCCCAATGCATGCAAAATGACGCCGCCAGGATCTTGCGGCGCCAACATTACATCACTTATGTTCTCCAGATTCATATTTTGTACTCGTGTGATGGACAGGGATTGGCCACCAAACCATGACAGGAATAAACTCGAGAAGAAACTTCGTCCAGCAAGAACAGCCTTGACCTGCTTGACCTCTATGCCTTCGCTGAACGTCACCATAGCGTCGGATTTGCAATGGAAATGAGAGTTGGGCGGCAAAGTCAAGTGAATGCTAGCAAAGCTGTCGCTATTTTTAAGGTACCATGTAGGCCCTGTGGATGACATGGTGTCGAAAATACGCTTTCGAACAATTATGAGAGCACAGGTTGAGCATATATGCTATTTTTTAAAGACGTCTAAATTTTAAACTTGTTTCATCACAGTGAAACGTGACACGACTGTTTTCCGTGACAAAAGACTTTATTTTTTAATTCGGTAGACTAGGTAGACTAGCTACTCTAGTAGCTAGCTAGGTAGTGGTCTACTACTACTACTAGTAGCTACTAGTACGGTAGTAGTATTCTAGAGCTACTAGTAGACTATTGTAAATTTGGGTGTGTTAAAAACGTCTAAATTTTAAACTTATTTAATCACACTGAAACGTGACACGACTGTTTTCAGTGACACAATAGACTTTTTTGTTTCATTCAGTAGACCTAGTAGACTAATGCAAATTTGAGTGTGTCTGTGTGTAACTGGCTTCCAGTGCCATGGCATTAGTCACCAATCCCCAACCAGCGGGATATGGTCACCGAAGCTCTGTCTCTTATAAATGGATTATCTACAGTAAACTGTTCCCTCCAGAACTGTTCCTGAGTTGGAGTTCCAGGCAATCTAAGGGTAGACCGGTTTATCTGGTTTCTGGTTAAGTAGGCAAGATGGAACCTGGGTCAACAGGCAACAGGGTGTCCCATCGAAGAGTAATGCATTCCTCAATTGGACACAAGCGTGCGCCGTCCAGGGCACCATCAACAGGGGGGCAGGCCCGGTGCTTTTTACTATCAGCGCCAGTTTACCCCCATCGATCCGGTCCCTGCAATGATATTAGCAGTGTGATTTGACAGCAGCGAGCAAAAAAATGCTAAGGCGCCCACTGAAGTCTTTGAAGATATAATGGTTGCAACCATTCATTGCGTGTCTGTGCTGGTGTATCTGTATGATTCTGTTAGTGTTCTGCTACATATTTATATCTCGTTTTTATAGCCCTACCAAGAAGAATACCCTTGCAATCTTGCCTGCACAGCCAAAAATGTATTTTTGATAAATTCATTGTGCCGAAGGATGATGGGAATGCGAGGATGGACTTTAAGATCACTCCCAGCAGCCTTTATTGACAGTTCGTCAAGCTGCTGGATGAAATTATTTACATGATTCTGCATTGTTGCATAGGTTTGAGCAAAATATATTTCATGAATAGTCTGTTTTGTTTCAAAGTCTCCACTGACATGTGCTTGATACAGTGCCTGCTGGTTCTCAGGATCAGATTGAAGGATCTGGTAGAGCAACACATCCCAGACCTCTGAAGATACCTCACCAGTATCCTTGTAAAACAACATTCTTGAATGATCATATCCCATGTCAATTAGTTGAGGGGTAGGATTAGGAATCACAATATTGCAAAATGTGGCAGGGGTCGTCTTGTCAAGAAACCCGTACCTTGCAAAAAGTTATGCCGGATTGGTTGGGTTCCCATAAGAGATTCTCAATTCCGATCCAGCTGGAACATCATATGTAGTGTAGGCACAGCAATTGCCTTCCTCGTCTACATTAATTTCAATTTCTGTTTGTGTTCCATGGTTAAACATGTCAGCCAATGGTGCAATTAGAACATCGCCACGATCATTTAACGGAAAACTTCTTGTGTAAACAGCTGAAAATGCCCACTTTGTCAAAGCTCTGTTCCTTTTCGCCTGGTCGGAAATCATTGTTGCTCCCTTGAGTGCTCTGAAAAATTGTGTGAACCTGATTCTTTCCTGGTTTGCAAGCTCTCCGACCAGGGACGGAAGGCATGAAGTGCAGCAATAATGTGACATGGCTGAGCCATTTGAAAAAAACCTTGGCAATGAATTCAGCCAAGGATACCAGGCAGATTGATCACCCATCTCATACTCTTTAAGGATCTTCAGAAAAATGTAGAACTGGGGAAGGTGATCAGCTGCATCCAACTGGCAGAGAAGGTCTTCTGCTTCCTGGACAATTCCGATTCTCCAAAATTGTTGGTCGTAGTAGCGGTCGGGCCCATTTAAATTTCTCTACTGTACCGTGGCCTCGGCATCTCTCGCTGCTAGTCGCTCTCGTTGCTTTTTGCTTTCTCGTAAAAAGTAATACACGGATGAGCCCATGAGAATAAACGACAGTGCGTACGAGAGGAGAAGGGCGTGCGCTCCAACTTCCAAGGCTTCTTCATCACTGTCCTCGTATCCATCTGAACGACGCAGACTTGCCAAAAAGTCAATCCACAGAAGCAAAAAATCATAAGTTCCGTGGAAAAGAATTGCTGGTAGCAATATTCTTCCAAAGCGAGTAGGGCACTTCTCGACGTCTCGTTCTACAATACCAATGCTCTGCATCGCGGCGGCAATAGGGTGAATGGGGAAAAGTGTACGAGCAATCAAGACGTATGATTCCATCTCAACGGAGGACCCATTGTAGAAGAAAATATAAATCAAGTCTTCGCACATTGCGAAACCCAACGCAACACAAATCATTGCTACCGTGATGGCAGCGCCTTGAGCCTCGAGTGACTCGCCATGATGCGGAAAGAACAAACGGCGATCGGTTTGGCCCGTACTGCTGGGATTTTCCTCTTGTCCATCATGTCGTTTATAGTTGTTGGGTTCTTCACATTCGTCACTTGTCACACCAGCACCAGCGCGTGCCGCATCTTCCAGATCCTTTTGTGTCAAGAAATCCGGTGACTCGATCATGCGGAAACCAAAGTATTTGCAAATCTCCTCCGTTGTAGCTGCCAAAACAAAGGCGGCAAGAAACAAATAAATCGAGTATATAAAAGGATGATCACGTCCAAACACAGGTAAATACTTTTCTTCATCCGCGGCAGCAGCTGTGAATGTGCGACTTGGTCCACTGGCAAACCCTTGAGACAGAGGTTGCTGAATGACCCATTCCATGTTGTATTCGTTGTCTTCCACAATATCAATGCCAAAGCAGACCATGTATACCATCAGGGATAGTCGCAAAACCAATCCAATGATATTTTCATAAAAGATGGCCAGTGTAGTGGACAGAAGAAATCCACTGCAAAGGTATTTGATCATGGAATCCACTGACAACTCCAAGGGCCGATGTCTTTGACTCCAGTAAAGAACTAGTGCCAAGAAACTAAGTCCGACCATCCAAGACGCTAGGTAGATGACGAAATCTGGTGGCGCAAAATAATGTCGCCGCCCTTGACCCTTGACTGCTTGAGTCCAAAACAAGGGCCCCACTACACTCCAAATTCCCAAAAACACTGTCAGTCCCAACCAACCCCGAAGAATGGTTTTTGACAATCCCGACAGATGCGGCCACTGTTCCAGTGGTCCAGTCGCACGAGGACCGTCAGGTCCACTTGTATTGATCGTATGAAATTGTCGCCATCGTTGATTGGAAAGTTCTGTAAGATAAGTCAGCATGGGCTGCATCGACACGTAGTCGAGGCGACGGTAGGCGGGTGGCAGAAGCACCGCTTCAATTTCGCGCGATTCTTGGGCCATACCACAGACACCTCCAAGTTGACAAAAATGCCCACAACAGGGTGTTCCACAAAAAAAGCGAAACAGACAACTGCACAAGGATTCTTCTTGAGGAGTATCACCTCTTGCCAGCAATAAGGATTGCTGTTCTTTGGTGGGTCGATCGTTGGGATAACATCCACATAAGAAACAAATCGGATGTGCACATCCTATATCACGCCGTGTCTGCCCTTGATAATAATAGTGCGTGCTACCCTCGCCATCATCTTCGTCGTAACTTTTTGGTCTCGGTTTTTGATCCAAAATTCGGTCCAAATTCCAATGCTCCTGTTCGTGATGTTGGGCCAATTGGTACTTGTACCACAATACATCCTTGCGAATGTCCATGCGTTTGCCTCGTCCCTTGCTACACTGCACTACAATGCTGGCCATGAACATCACCAAAAAGGTTAGAACAAAAATTTCATTCCACAGTCCGTCGGGAACGTTCAGAGCCATGAAGCCGGCCATGAAGAACAAGACGATCGGAATCACAATATGGACCCAAAATCGCTTCATGGGCGAAGGAGGAGAGATGCCCTGCAAGAGGTACCGATCGCGGTCTGACTGAAAAATTCCACAACACACCATGGCACAACAATCGACGCGTTCTTGTTGGGGATTTAGAAACATGTCGCCAATAGAGGTGGAAAAACCACGGAATTCAGTGGTTTTGGAAGAAGACGAGGACGGAAATGCCATTGGTACTGGTGGTGATGACGATGATACTGCTTGTAATGGTCGCTGTTTTCGTTGTGATGATGAAGACGGCTTTCGACCGCTTCTCGTCCGACTGCTGGACGTCGCCGATGGAGGTAGAGCATCGTAGTTTGGACTAGTTGTAGCAACAACAGCAGGATCCGATGGTGAATTGCCTTCCATTTCCAATGCAATAGGATTCTCAGAAGTCCCGGTACCTGCAGAATTTTCAGACCAAGATGACATGTTGCATTGTTATTTTCGCGTCGTTCCTTGTGTATGCTTGATGAGGGTGTAGGTATCCTTAGACTTCACATGTAGTGCGTTTTACTCGAGTACAGTATTTATTATTATTTTTTATTCTACTAGGTCTACTAGTGTATGTTTAGAAAACCATGCGTTAAATATTCGCCAATATTGATTCACCGACGCACATAACTTCGTGCGCATTTTTACAGTGTGCGTCAGACCACACGAACGAAACTTGACTACTTTATTGGACGCAAAAGTAGACCTCTAGTAGTCTAAGTACTACAGTACCTGGTAGTAGCTAAAACTTCGAAGCGGTAGCTTTGAAAACCTGCATAATCTTTCGAGGCCAAAACATACCTTGAATAATAGGCAGGTGGACTGAAATGAAGAAACAACAGAAGATTGCAGCGGCCGGTGGAAAGGAAGTCATGGGCTGTGGCGCAATGTGTTTGGTAGAAGACATAAAAATAATAGTATGAACTGGCTGAAGAATTGTGCGTACAACATGATGCTCGCTATCGAGGTCACTAGTGAAGGTGCACATCAGCTACGAAAGGTCAGTAACTGGTATATTGTCCTACATTTTTTACAACAACTAATTCATGATTAGGAAAATTTGCCCCGCTGACTTGGATAAACTAAAACGGCCTGGAAATCCATCACTGACTCTTGAAAGACATTGCTCTTGGGCGAGAGAACGGGTGACATTCTTCTTCGCATTGGCATTTTTGGAGGCTGTTGATGTTTCTTGAAATTGTCGATGGATTTTTGTAAAACATTGGCACTTTCGGTTGCCTTTTCCACCCTGCCTGCTCCTACATTATTGACAGGAGACGATTCCATCCATCGACTGGGTTTATTGGGTGGTCGTTTCGCCAACAATTGGCGATCTTTGTTGCTCTGATGGGCTGCCGTGACATCTTTTTCGCCGAGGATAAGTGGTGTTAAATCGCTCGCAGTCCTGCTTGAAGTAGATCTGGAACAGAATGTACTTGAATTGGTAGTAGTGTTCCATTCAAAGTTTCCCTTAAGTTTATCTTTCTGCTCTTGTTTTTTCGAGGAACTCGCAAGGGACTTGAGATTGAGTCCAGAGCCTTGACTATCCCAGCGCCCACTGCTGAGCTCAGGAAAACTGACTCGTTTGGCTTCAGCTTTCGTTGTTGGAGTCATGAAGTCGGGTTCGCTGGCGAACCGGTCCAAGGCGGAATATGACGAGGTCTTTTTGAGAATCGTTTTGGGAACAGCAAGTTTGGGATTGCTCGAACGGTGTCGACGGGGTCTACGTTGGCTCCGGCGATTTTCCTGGCGGACTCGGTCTACTTCAAAGGAACTAGTGGCCCTGTTAGGAGTCATTCGTCTCCTTACGCGGCTTTCAGGAGATCCGGAAGCAGTAGCGACAGCAGCTGCCACCATTGCTACCGCATCGCTACTGTCATCTAAGTCACTGTCCGGGAGGAACGACGTGTAGGAACATTTCGAGCAAGGCTTGAGACAACTCTTTTTTGGAAGCTTTGAAGAATTGTAGAGGCAGCCCTCGATGGTAGTCCGTGTCTGCTTCATGTTTGCGTCCAGGAACTTAGTGCCTGTCATCGAGAGCAAATTGGTATTGCGTCCATCTTCGAGCGGTGTCATCATAGGATTTGTTGAGAAAGGTAGTGTAGCTGAAAAAAGTAAGTTCGTTGTGTTGCTGAAAATTGTATGATTATTATTAATATGTCCAGTGACCACCAGTGGTAGGTAGTCAAAAAGTTCACTAGAAATTTGACCAGTAGACAAAAATTGACCAAGAAAATAACACGTCTTATTTATTACAGTAAGTATTTAACTACCAGATACCTGGTACTACCGTAGTCTACTACTCGGAGTACTAGCTAGTACCTGGTATTATTATTCTTTTTGTTGTCTCTGCTCTTGTTCTCTCTACCGTACCAGGTACCAGGTACCTGGTACCACTACTACTACTACTATTAGGTAGTGGTACCAGGTACCTGGTACCTCGTAATACAGTAGCTTCTACTGTACTGGTACTACTACTACAGTGAGTGGTACTCTAGTACCACCAGGTACCACAGTTCATATCGAGAGACTATGGTACAGTACCAGGTACCGTACGGTAAAGATTCGTTTTTAGTGTTCACTTGCCAGTAACTGGCTTTGTTCCTGGATGACTCGTCAATTGACGGCAGCCTAAGTATTTTTATTTTTCTGACGTGAGTGAAAGCGAAAATGGTAGGGCCTATAAATATGCTACCTAGTAGGACTAGTATTATTACCGTAGTACCGTAAGGCTCGTCGATTGCAGGATCAGCCAATCTACAGCGGTACTGAAATCCTCGAATGGTACTTACCGTACCGTACTACTAGTAGTACTACGGTAGAGTGGTACTGGTAGGTTGGTCACTAGTAGGGAGAACTAGCCTCGACCAGCATGTTCTCTACCATACCAGTGATTAAAAAAACCTCCGGAGTAACATACCAGGTACTAGAGGTAGAGTAGACTAAGTACAACATGATTTATTTTCTACTGCTGCTAACAGTAGTAGTACTGGTAGTACACCACTACCTGGTTGCTACTACCAGGTACCTGGTACCTGGTATTATGGTACTACTCCGAGTACCTGGTAGTAGCAAGTAGACTGGTACTGGACAGATCTTAGTACTTGTAGTACTACTACTACCGTGGTACTCCCACGGTACTAGTAGTAGCACCAAACATGAAGCCTTGCTGGAACATCCACGGAAGAGCCTCTTCGTTCAAGCCGCAAATTTCAGTAGGTTTCGTCGTACCTGGTATTCTCTACGTACCAGGTACGGTACCAGGTACCAGTTACCAGTATCCAGCGGAAGCAGTCTGGTACCTGGTACCATTAATTCCAAAAGAATTTTGTTGCACTTCAGCCACACTGTCATCTTCTTGGGGAACCTTTGACGACAGATCATGTTCCGTGAGAACCTTGTATTTCTTCCAATAGACAAATGAACAAACAATTGGCACCCTCAATTTTTTATGGTCATCCACCTACCAGGTATCTCCCTGGTGATGTTTGCAGGCTGACTCGTTAGCTAAATTTGCACAAATTTGAGCCTGCAATGCCAATGGACACACCGGTGGTAGCCTGAACTGAACATAAAAAAGAACTACGACACCTGCAATACACCACATAGATCCAGTGTCTTGTCAGTACCCCGCATACAACACAACTGCGATCCAATGAGTTTGGTAATGACATTTCCCGCTGTGACTTCGAATGCCATGGGAGCTGGTACGTCTTTATCTGAAACTAGTTCAAATCCAAAATTCTCTTTATACCAGGGCGCTGTCTTGGAAAGAGTCAAGCAATAGATATTGCCGGGTACTGTTTGCAACGTTGGCTGTTTCTTTGTTTGTTTGTTATCTTTACCTACAAGTCGTTGCCGTAAAACTTGCCTGACCAACTCGGTGCCGATGCCTCTCGACCGGTAGGCAGGTTCCACATAGACTGAACTCAATTCCCACAATTGAGCACGAGGATCTGCTTCAAGCTCGGCCTCGATTTCTTGCCGCAGTCGTTGTCGTTTAGTATCGCGATCTTTCACAGCCTCCTGCATGGCGCGATATTCTTTCGTCCAAGGCAGCGACTTGAAACCCACCGGTACTCGAATCGATTCGTCTTGTTCAAAACTATCCCACATGGTATCGTCCACGTCTTGATCCAAACTGTATGATCCGGCACGAGCATCGTATATAGATGGATCTCGTTGTTGAGCAGTTCCGAGAGGTTTGATTTGTGCCCATCCAATAATGGGATTTTTGCTGCGTCTGGTATCCGACGAAGCAAGATCGGTCGCCACCACAAACCTGTTACCCTTAATCCCTAATGGATTCATGAGCTCTTTAAGAAGCGTTGATGCAATTTTCAATTCATCGTGAGGCATTCCCTGTCTATATTGAATGTTGTTTTGCTGGATGGTAGACGAGGCCGAAAAGGTAGCAACGGTAGGCAGTTGTGCCATTAACACAGCGATTGCCAAGAAACGCTGGACTCTGTATCGAGAAACACATGCAGAGATGCTAGAGAAAGTGGCAATTCTGGTTTGATTACGCCTTTTGGCCGACATTGTAGCACTGTCTTCTTCGCCTATCAGCAACTAGAGTTGTAGTTTGTAGTTAAACGTTGAAAGTTAAGAGGATAGATGGATAGATACTACTCTGTAATAAAAAATGAAGTAGTCTCTACAAGCTAGAGACTAGCTAGAGCAAGAATTCAGCGGCAAGATTACTCGGGACTGCTTATTTCAGTCACGATTTGGATCTTTTTTTCTTGAGGCTAAGTACACGTTGTGATCAAGTCAAGTAGTTTGGTTTGGTTGCCATCATCTTCCCATTATATGTTCATCTAAAAAATTGACAAACATTGACAAACCATGACGCAGCTTCAGCATTGTTTCTTTCTCGTCCTGGTGCTAAATGCCAGTTGTGAACGCTGCCGTGGATATGTCGTAGGTCCTAACAGAATGCCAGTCCGCAATCAAGGTTTGAGCGGCATCTTCAGCCCCCGATACTCCACTGCCACCAGAGAAAACGGCGACAAGGATACAGATCGATTTGTCGATGCCGTGCCCATTATCTCCTCGGTCACTGATCCCGAAGCAGTACGTCTTCGAGACGAGCTTCTATCATTATCCAATGCTACCAATCGAGGGTTCCAAGCCTCACCGGCACAGCGCAATAGAGCCAAGGATATCATTCTGGATCTGGCTAAATTCAATCCCACTATCGAACCTGCGACTCCTTATTATCCAGAATACACTGTCAATAGCAACGATACAACGCAGACGAATACATTGGCTGGAAAATGGGATTTGATATATACCGATGCTCCCGATATTACATCTTTGGATACCTCCCGCAACCCTTTGGCCACCGCTACGTTGGGACGTAT
>Ga0100378_1003584_pt1 | contig 14789 bp, 13 predicted proteins | sample CryGeymeta201502_FD_81535 | JGI IMG/M metagenome (GOLD analysis project Ga0100378, IMG submission 81535) | Groundwater microbial communities from Crystal Geyser aquifers in Utah, USA - Crystal Geyser metaG 2015-02 | ecosystem: Environmental > Aquatic > Deep subsurface > Groundwater | place: USA...
AACTAATGTATCGATTTTAAAAACCTCTTCTTCGAAATTGAAAGTAAGGTCATTCTGACTATCTTTAAACAACCAGGTATTTTCTTTAGTCTGAGCAATAGAAGTATAAGCACACAGTAAAATAATTCCTATCGTAACCAAATTTTTCATACACAAATATAGTTTATTTTATTTTTCTCTCAAACTTTTTCACTTTACGAGTAGAAAAGTAACACTACCTATTTTAAAAACCAACCGTTTTGTCTATTACACCATCAATTTGCACACTACCCTCACACCCTCCTTCAAAATAAATTATATTATTTAAAGTATCTAATTTAAATCCAACAAAACCATCAGCCCCGTAAGCACTAAGCTGAAGCGTTGATATTTTAGCAGAGGGCTTAGTGCTATGATTCTTAAAATTCATAAATCAAAAATACTATTTTTTTATAATGTATTGTGTTTGCTCGACCTAAGTAATCACACACATTGCCCTCGCAAAACTTAGCTCGTACGGTGTACGGTTACAGCTTAGGACGTACGGTGACCAGTATATGTGACCTTAAAAGGAAAACACAAAAGCTACTTGGTTGGTTTGTAAGCTATTTTTTTTATATTTGGAAAAAATAAAGTATAATGATTATCAGACCTATATATAAGTTATGGGGCATTTAAAGAAAACAGCCAAAAGCTAATTCAATCATTTCATAAAAAATATCTTTTGTTAAAATAAATAACAAACACTAAACATAAACAATGAAAAAATTATTTCTATTTACAATTCTACTAATTTCGTTTACAACTTTTGGTCAAAAACCTGAATGGATTCCATTCAATTGGGAAGGAGCTGAAGTTTCAGAAAAATATTTTGATAAACTCGCTATTACAATTCCGGTTACGATTGACAATTTACCTCATAAATTCAATATGCAATTTGACTTAGGCGCAACAACAACGGTTATTTATGGAAATTCAATAGCAGCTTATCTAGATAAATACAATGAATTAAAAAATAAAATAGATACTACACTTACATTTAAAATACAGGGTCAAAAGAATTTTAAATTCAAGAATGTAATTTTTAAATTAGGAGCAGTATCAATAGGAAATATCAATATTGGACATTTTAAAGGATTTGGGGATAGTATTCCAAAAGATTCAATTGATACAAAATCTGAAAAGCATATTGGCACAATTGCACCAGATATTTTTCAAGACAAAATTTTAATCATAGATTATCCCAATAAAAGAATTTGTATCACAAAAGAACTTCCAAAACAATTCTCCAAAGCAAACTTTCAGCCATATATAATCAAAGATGGAAGAATTAAAATTCCTTTGAATATAAATAATAAAAAAGAGAACTTATTATTTGACACAGGGTCAAGTTTATTTGCCCTAATTACAACCGAAGAAAGAGCAAATAAAATATCAACTAACAGAATAGTTGATTCATTAAAAATTTCAAGTTGGGGAGAGTTCTATATGGTTTATGGTAGTAAAGTAAACTCAAAAATAAAATTTGGAAAGAAACGCCTCAAACCTGCGACAGTATTTTACGACAAGCTCAATAAATTTGACAAATTTTATGATGAAGAAAAGATTTGGGGAATTACTGGAAACGCTTACTTCTTAAACAATATTGTAATAATTGATTATAAAAATAAACGATTTGGTGTAAAATAAAAGACCACCACAGCCTTGTGGTTTCTATTATTTTTAAATCAAGTATAAAGTTACTAAACCTTTTTCATTACAAAAATCTTTTGCACTACTATATTTCTAAGTTTTATTTACCACAAGCGGAAGGGCAGCAGGGAATTAACCAGAAATGACAACTATCCTTAAAAACAATTTTTTGGAAAACGTAACTTTAATTCATATTCCTTAGTTTTGAACTTACAAAAAGCATAACACCAAATGAATCCCATCCGAGTTTTTATCATATCGCAAGAAGAACCATTTTACATTCCGAAAGTAATTGGGTATTTGGCACAACATCAAAACGAAAATTTTAAAATTGTTGGTGCTACTCGTTTGCAACCTCATCGTAAAAACAAAACCATGAAAGATTGGTTGTTGGAACGTACTCAAATTTATTCGTATTGGGAGCTTTTTATTACCACTTGTTTTTTTTTATACTGCAAAGTTTGGTACAAGTTGTTGTCGAAATTTGGTGTGTTTAATCCATTTTCTGTAAAAAGCATTTATCAAAAACAGAACATAAACGAAATGGATACAGATGATATTAATTCGTCAATTTATCTTCAACAATTAAAAAACTTAGATATTGATGTAATTTTATCCATTTCACCACCACAATTATTTGGAAAAGAACTGTTGAACTTACCTAAAATAGCCTGTTTAAATGCTCATGGAACTTTGTTACCAAGACATCGAGGTGTTTTTGGCAGTTGGTGGATGTTGCATGATGGCGATAAAGAAATTGGGACAACCATTCACACCATGGTAGAAAAATTGGATGCTGGCAAAATTGTTTGGCAAAAAGAAATACCCATGCCAACAAACGCAACACAATATGCCATTGCTTATCACACAAAAAAAATAATGGCAGAAGGATTAGTGGAAACATTAAACCAAATAAGTGCAAATGGGTTATTAGTTATCCAATCTCCTTATCAAGAAAGTTACCATCGAGCTCCAACTAAAGCACAAGGCAAAAATTTTCATAAAAAAGGATTGCGAGTAGTTACGTTCTCCAATGCAAAATTGACGTTATCGAAAAGTTTTTAAGTAAAATAGATAACTAGGTAATAACAAATCTGAATTTTAAAATAATAATCGAACTCAGGTTATTAGGCTGAATTGACGTTTTTTTGTACTATTGCTCTCTAATGAAACAAACAGCCGACACATTTTTATTTTATTTAGGTCACCCAGCTCATTATCATAATGTTTCTGTGGTTATTCAACAGCTTTCGGCAAAAGGGTATAACATTGTGTTGGTGGCAAGAGCTAAAGATGTTTTGTTCGAGTTGTTAGAAGGATTGCCCTATAAAATAATCTACTTAAAACCAAAAAAAGGAAAAGGTAAAGTATCGCTCATATCAACCGTTGTTAAAAGAGAATTTGTACTTTACCGTATTGCATTAAAATACAAACCGAAAATGCTTATCGGTACTGATATTGTGATAACTCATGTTGGTAAATTATTAGGAATTCCTTCCGTAATTTTAAATGAAGATGATGCCATTGAGGTTCCTTTTTTGGCAAAATTTGGTTTTAAGTATGCTACGACAGTTTTTTCGCCCAATTGCTGCGATATTTCTCCTTATGAAAATAAAAAAATTGGGTACAACGGATACCATGAATTGGCGTATTTACACCCCAATTATTTTACGCCAGATAAAACGAACATACAAGCACTTTTCAAAAATGGAGCAACGTATTTTATCATGAGATTTGCCGAGCTAACTGCCCATCACGATAAAGGTAAAAAAGGAATTAATTTAGCAGTAGCAAAACAACTCATCGAAAAATTAACCCCTTTCGGACAGGTTTTTATTACCTCAGAGCGAAAACTTGAACCCGAATTGGAACCTTACCGTATAAAAATTCATCCAAAAAACATACATCATGCATTAGCTTTTGCTGAAATGTATATTGGAGATAGTCAAACCATGGCAGCAGAAGCAGCCGTTTTAGGCACTCCATCCATACGGTTTAACGATTTTGTAGGTAAATTGGGTTATTTAGAAGAATTAGAACATAAATATGGATTAACTTTTGGAATTCCAACAGATAATCCTCAGGCACTTTTTGATAAAGTTGATGATTTACTGAAAGATAAATCGATTAAAACAACTTTTGAAAAAAGAAAAGAAGAAATGCTAAAGAATTGTGTGGACGTTGTTGAGTTCTGGACAACTTATTTTATTGAAAACAGGAAGAAATAGCTACTTTTAAAGAAAATGAACAAAGGGATAATAATAGCCGAACAAGGAGAAAAAGCATATAGCTATATTTCAACTTTTTTTAATATTGAAAACAATGATGTTGAAGTTGTTAAAACAACTACTGTGTTTAATATTAAAAAAATTGAGCCTCCCAAAAAAGGAATTGTTAATTTAAATAAAATTAACGACATTAAGGATACCAATCTGTTTTTCAGCGAACTAAATAATAAATTAATTGATGGTGGAATATTTATAGGTTGTGTAGAAACTAAAGTTGAACGAAGAAAGCGTATTTATAGAAAATATCCCATAGTCATAGCTCAAATTTATTACTTTTTTGATTTTATTTTTAAGCGTGTATTTTCAAAATTATTTTTTACAAAATGGCTCTATTTTTTTGTAACAGCAGGAAGAAATCAAGTACTTTCAAAAGCCGAAGCACTCGGCAGGGTTGCTTATGCTGGTTTTGAGATTTTAGATGATGAAGAAATAAATAACTTGCTTTATTTTGTTGCAAAAAAACAAACAACCCCGAGCAATAATTCCACACCTCGTTTCAGTTTGTTGTTTAAAATGCAACGAGTGGGAAAAAACAACAAACTTATTACGGTATATAAAATAAGAACGATGCACCCTTATGCAGAGTATTTGCAAGATTATTTATACAAAAAAAATCAGTTGCAAAAAGGAGGAAAATTCAAAGATGATTATCGCATTACTTCTTGGGGTAGGGTTTTTAGAAAACTTTGGATAGATGAATTACCGATGCTTTATAATTTATTAATTTCTGAAATAAAACTAGTGGGCGTTCGTCCAATAAGCACACAATATTTAAGCTTATACACCGAAGAATTGAAAACACTAAGAAAAACCGTAAAACCTGGATTAATTCCTCCTTTTTATGCCGATATGCCTGAAACATTAGATGAAATAATTGCTTCTGAAATTAATTATATTAATGCCTATAAAAAAAAACCCTTACGAACCGATTTTAATTATTTTTTTAAGGCTTTGGGTAATATTCTTTTTAAAAGGGTGAGAAGTAATTAGGGTCTGTAAGTAAAGTCCACAGTTCTCCCCTGATAATTATCGGGGTCAGTTAGCAAAGGCTTCTGTAATATGTTCCTTTTTGCTAACTATTGACTGAAGACTTGATTACAGAAAGTTATACTTTACAGACAGACTCTAACTAAAAATAAATAAATTTGAAAAACTTTTTAAACGTATGATTCGATTCTCACTTTGTTTTCTTTTACTACTAAGTTGGGCTACATTAAAGTCGCAAGTTGTTTTGCAGCCAATCACTTCAAGTGTTTATGAGTTTTTAGATGAAATGGCTCAAGAAAAAATTATTGAGTTAAATTCAGCTATTAAGCCTTATTCCCGAATGTTTATCGCTCAAAAATTAGATGAAATTGCTACAAATAGAACAGAATTAGGTAAACGACAACAAAAGGAATTGGATTTTTATCTAAAAGATTTTAATAAAGAACTCATCGGAAAAAAAGGAACTTTTGAAAAGAGAAAAGACCTTTTTTATTACAACGATAGTTTATTTACGCTCACCATCAATCCAATTTTAGGGTTTAAATATGGAACCAATGAAAATGGTAGTTATTCGCACCGATGGAATGGTGGAGAATTATACGGAACAATAGGAACTCATTTTGGTTTTTATGCCAGCTTGAGAGATAATGGTATTTCTGATATTCTTACCGCTCCACAATATTTAACAACGGATCAGGGCGGTAATTTCAAATTTAATCAGGGGCAAACAGGTCAGCGAAGCGATTATAGTGAAATGTTAGGAGGTATTTTCTATTCTTGGAAATGGGGTAGATTAGGAATTGTAAAAGACAACCACAATTGGGGCGATAATTATCATGGTGCAAATATTTTTTCTGGTAAAAATCCATCTGTTGGATACATCGACTTTAAAATTAACCCCACCAAATGGTTTGAATTGAATTACATACATTCGTGGTTGGTTTCCGAAGTATTGGATAGTTCCAGAATATTTTTGGTAAACAATCAAAAACGAGAGGTTTTCACCAATAAAAATTTAGCTGCAAATTTATTTACCATAAAACCATTCAAAAATTTCTATTTTTCTTTTGGAAACTCAGTAGTTTATGCCGATGATGGAATAAAGCCTGTTTATTTAATTCCTTTTATGTTCTATAAATCAATCGATCATACCTATAATAGTGCAGGGAGTAATGCTCTTGGGCAAAATGCTCAAATGTTTATAAATATGAGTTCACGGCAAATTAAACACCTCCACTTATACACAACCATTTTTATTGATGAAATTAGTATTGGCAATATGTGGGATAAAAACGCTCATTCAAACATTTTGAGTGCGAAAGTTGGTTTTAAAATCAATAATTTTCCTATAAAAAATACGTATTTCATCACTGAATATACTCGAACAAACCCATGGACATACAGACACCAAATTGAAACAACCACTTTTGCTTCAAATCAATACAATTTAGGGCATTATTTAGGTGAAAATGCTCAAGAAATCTATGTGGAAGCTGGTTTAAAAATAATTAGAGGTTTAAAATTAGCAGTTGCTTATACCCATGCTCAAAAAGGTGATGAACATATTTTTGAAATCATTTATGGAAATGGAAACATCAAAGGATTAAACTTTATGGAAAATGTAGCTTGGGAAAACAAAACCATTGAAGCTATTGCAAGTTATGAAATTATTAATGATGGTTTTCTCTTTGCTAGAGCTGCTTTTGCTGATATAAAGGGAAATATTTTTTATACTCCAGAACTCATGCAAGGCAAAACTACCACAATCACTGCTGGTATAAACTTCGGATTTTAAATAGAGTCTGCCTGTAAAGCTCTGCTTCTCCATATTAAAGATAACCTCTAATAGTATTTGTAAAGCCCAACAAGGGGTTATGCCCCCTTGTCAACACGAGAATAACAGCCTGCCCTCCCGAAAAGTCTCCGAGAAATCGGAGCAGGCTGGGACAGGCTGTTTTTTCGGGGAAGATATCGGACATTACTCACAATATTAAATTGTTTTTTAGTTGTGTTCCCCGATAAACAATCGGGGCAGGCTGTGAGTTCGCTTCGCTCAGTTCTGAATCAAACTCTAAATAAAATAATTTCCAATTATCATCAAAACAAACAAATAAAAAATACCTTCTGCAATTCTTGTTCGCTTCATCTCAATTAAAGGAATTGAAAAAATTATAGTTATAGGAATAATAAATAACTGATAACTATAAATATTGGTTCTTGTTATCGGCTCAAAAACAAGTTGAGAGACAAACAAAATAACTAAGAGTAACAAAATAATGGTAATGTATTTACGAACTTTTACCACTTGAATTTGTATATAAGAAAGTGAAAAAACTGTTGAAAAAATAGCAAACAACATAATAAAAACAACATAATGCCAACTCGTTTTTTCAAGGACGGAAAGTTGATTTGGTTCAATAATATGAGTTGATGATGTTAGAAAAAGAACATTTTCTAGCGTTAAATTATCATTTATAAAATAATAAAAAGTAACATAAACAAAAGGTACTACAAAACCCAAAATTGATGCTACATACTCTTTCCAATAAATGGGTTTTACATATCGAATAACAAACCAAACAAGCAGCATTAACATGCCAACAGGAAGGTAAATAACTGAAGCTAATCCTATAAAAAAACCTACATTAAACACCTTGAAATTAACTTTTCGTTCGTTATACATTAGCAACATTTGATGCAATGCCAACAACAAAAATAAATGCAATAAATGTGTTGAATTTAAAACTAATCCAGCCACTGAAAATCCATTTAATAGCACAAACAAAATTAAAGGAAGATGTGTGTTTTTATTTAGAAGTTTAAATTCATTCGCTAAATAATTCAAATAAAGCCCTTCTCCAACAACAATAATTATCCACAACAAAAACCCCAACCATTTAATGGCATTAATTTGCTCAAAAATTGGCGTAAAACGAAAATAAACAGAGGAATTCAGAGAAACATCGCTGAAAAAGAGTGGGACACATAACAAAACCGCAACTAGAAATACCAGAATTTTAATAAACGGTTGATTGGATTTGAATATAGTTAGCACAGATTTGTAAAATTAAGTGAATTTTGTTGTTTTTATTAAAAGATATATTTTACATTTGTACATCAAATTTAACATTATGACAGATTTTATTTACTGGTTAGGCGATTTCTTTTACACAATCTTCGGCTGGCTTCGATTTTTAGGTGAATTATTCATCAATCCTAACGTAATTTTTATTGTTTTAGGTTTTGTTGGCTTATTCTTTTGGCTTAATAAACAAAGAAATTACAACAAAGAAGCACAAAGTAGAGGGTCTTTAAAATAAGGGGCTATTACCTTCTTTAAAGAATAAACTCCAACAACTTTTCAAACTGTTTTTCTTTTGCAAAATTTTCTTTTGCAAAAAGAAATCCTTCATTACCCATTTGCTTCAATTTTTCCCTATTATTGTTCAATACAATCAATTTTTCTGCAAAAACTTCCGTATTAAACGCAGGAATTAGAAAACCTGTTTTTTCATTAACGATTAATTCTGGATTACTACTAACATCAAAAGCTAATATTGGTTTTTTAAAGGTCATTGCTTCTGCAAGCACAAAACCAAACCCTTCCCATTTTGATGTCGATACAAACACATCTATCTGCTGTATAAAAGAAGGCATATCAGAAACAAATCCCAACAATTTAATTTGCTCAGCTAACCCATTTTTTTGAATTTTTTCTTGAAGTTCCCCAAACAGAGGACCTTCTCCTGCAATTAAAATTTTAAACGCTACATTTTTATTTTTTAAAAATTGAGCAAAATCAAGCAAAAAATACTGCCCTTTTTGTTCAACCAATCTGCCTGCATTTCCTATAGTTAAAATTGAATTTGGTGTTGTTTCACTATTTATATTCTCTTTAGGAAACCCAATAGCGTTATAAATTATAGCTGTTTTTTTTGTTTTCAAAATAGCATCAAAGTTTTCAGCTACTAACCTTTTTGTTGCTTCTGAATTAAAAATGAAATGGGTAATTACCTTGGTAAAAAGCCATTTATTCAAAAAACTATTTTTTATTTTCACAGCAATACCTCTCCGATAAACAATTGTAGGAATTTTAGCAAAATAAGCTGCCATTCCTCCTAATTTCAAGTCATTCGGACTATTAAAAATAACCGTTTCTATTTCATTTGCTTTAAAAAAAGTAATCAGTTTACTTACTTTAAATGGGTTCAAAAAACTAAATCGGGTGGTATTGATAAAAAAAGGATGTATGGATGTTGGTGCTAATTTTTTACCTATCACACTGTTTTTATTGGCAACAAAGAATGTGTTCAATCCTTTTTCAGTTGACATCAACGCTGCTTCGAAGTGCCATTTTTCTCCTCCTCCCCAAAAAGGGGTGGTATTAAAAAAGCAAATATTTTTATGTAGCGTTTCTTTCAATTCAAAAATTGTTTTGATGTAATTTTTTAAGTTTACTGTATTTTAAAAACTTAGCATAAGCCGAGTTTTTGCATATAATAAAACCATATTTTCCATCCAAAAAACCAAGTTTTAATAGGTAATCTCTTAGAAATTTAAACCCTGTTTTATATGCAATTTTAAAATTAGTACTTCTTTTTCCTTTCTCAAAAGCAGCCTTTGAGCTTATGTCTGTAAAATAAGCGATTTGTTTTAAATGCTCATCTATAGAATTAAAAGAATAATGCAGAATATCTGCATTGATGTGTTGAGTCGTAGCATTTTGTTGAATCATTACTTTGTCATGAGGATTTGCTCCTCCCCAATTCCCTTTGTTTTTGTTCCAAAGACGTGTTTTTTTATCGGGATACCAACCACAATGCTTTATCCATTGACCACAAAAATTGGTAAGCCGATTAAAACTATACGCATCTTTCTCGCAGTGCGTTTTGATATTTTTTATTTCTTGTAAAAGAGTTTCAGAAAGAGCTTCATCTGCGTCTAAAGAAAGTACATAATCAAATTGAGCTTGAGCAAGTGCATAGTTTTTTTGCTCTATATGTCCTTTAAATGGATGTTGTAGAAACTTTACATTGTATTGACTACAAATTTTTTCGGTATCATCTGTTGAAAAAGAATCAACTACAATAATTTCATCAGCAACAGAAAGAACAGAATCCAAACAACGGGCAATGTTTCGTTGTTCATTATAGGTAATTATAACAACAGAAAGTTGCATAGAAAAATAGTAAAAATGAATATTATTCCTTAATCAGAAAATCATCCTTTTTAATGGTTAATGCATCAAAGGTAGCAAATTGAATATATACAAATAACTCCTTGTTTACATATCCATACATTCTATCTACATCATATTCAAAAGGAGTTCCATCAACTGGATTTAAAGTTGTTCTGAAATTTGGCATGTGATAAGCCACAATTTCTTTAGTGCTTCCAAAAACATCTTCTACTTTAATTTTAAAAAAGGGTGTTGAAGCAACAACAGAGTCTATTTTTTCTTTTGTAGATTCAATGTCCATCATTTCGTAATAGATTTTTTCATAACGACTGAGGTATTCTTCTAATCGTTCTTTAGGAAATCCTTTTAATTTTTTTCTGGAACCATCTAGCAACTCTATTTCGGCATTGTTTCTTTCAATAAAAAAAGACTGTTTTTCATCTTCAAAATAGGTTACTTCCAATTTATTAATATCTTTTGCAGCAAAATTGAAAATAACTGGATCTCTCCATTCATCATTGTTAGTAAAAAAACGTGATGTTAAAAACCCTCTAAATCCAGGAATGTGCATAATATATGGAACTGTTGATTTTACTCCTTCTGTTTCTAGTAACATATATGTCCCTGTTTGATCCATAGTTGAACCACCTAAATAATATATTTTTGAAGGTTTCTCAGTTCCTTGATATATCTCAACTTTTGTGGCTCCAGTTGCTATTTTTCTAACTACTGTTTCAAAAGAAGCTTTGGGAACTGGAGATTTCACAGCAATTCTGCTAAATGTTTTCATTAACAAGCGAATGTTGTCGGGGCGAGCATTGTATTTTTCATTAACTAACCACCCATTTTTTCCTCTCACAAGTGTAATATTTCCTCCTTGAGCATCAGCAATAAAAACTTTGTCGATGGAATTGGTGTCTTTAATTGCAAAATCGAATTTAGCTCCTTTCACATGGGTTAATGTGGTTGAACTTTGGTCAAAGTAGAAGTAAGCAGCTATTAAAACAGCTAACAATAATATAAGTAGTACTAATTTGTTGTTTTTCATTTGGTATATTTTTTCTTTCTATCTAAATAATGAGCAAATCCAAAAATTATAATTAATCCAACAGGTAAAACGGTATTAATTAATTGCCATTTGAATCGTTCTGCTTTTAAAACAGTTTGATCCATCATTCTAATTTTAAATTTTTTAGCTCGCACACTCATTAATCCATTTTCGTCACATAAATAGTTGACAACATTCAATAAAAAATCTGCATTTCCATATTGTTGTTTGGTGTATCTATCTATTCCCAATGCCATAAATTCATTTGTTTTTTTATTTACAGCATTTTTAGCAATATCACCATCAGCAATTACCACCATACTATTCAAAACAGATTTTTCTTTAAAAGCAATTTCGTTGGAAGCCGATATTTGTGGAGGCACTCTGTTTTTAAAGACCGATTCAAATGTACCTTCCAACAACACAGCTGCAATTTGATGTCCTTTATTAAACTGCTTTTGATCAGGTTCATATCGCAATATACTCAAGCTAATCCGTGTTGGTGCACTAGAAATTTTGGTGTATTGTGAGGATTTTAATAATCCCGTTTTGTGAATATCTTTTTTATTTATAGTATCAATGGTGCTTGTAAACTCGCCTTTTACCATATTCAAATTATTAACAATAGGATGCGAATTTGCTGGGGTTAAGAGCGGAAAAAAATACCAAGGAAATAATTCTGTTTTTGGTTGGTTCCCAATGTTTCCTGTAACAACAGGCACTGGTGCTGATTGCAAATCCTGTATTAAGTTTGTATTTATTCGAACTCCATAAGTAAAAAGTTGGTCGTCTAAATTCAAATCTAACGGAATAGCCATCGTTACATCACTGTTTTGAAGGCTATCCATACTTGCAAAAACAGGATCTATTAACCAAATTACTTTTCCTCCATACATAATGTATTGATCAATAATAAATTTATCTTTTTCTGAAAACCGTTCTGTTGGTTTTGCAATAACAATGGCGTTATATTTTGGTTTTACTGCAAAAGATTTTGTTGTATCAATTATTGTACGTTCGGTAAGGCTGTGCAACTCCTCATTTAATGCTAATCGGTCTATAGTGTAAAACTCTGCTAACGAAGTGCTTATAGAAGCGACTTCGTGTTTACTTAATTCTCCATGTCCTTCAATAAAAGCAATTTTAGGTTTTTCTTCTGTGGTTAAATTATAAATAGCATTTGCGATTTCATATTCCAACCCTTCAATGGAATTGTTTACCATAGTTTCAGCACTTCCTCCAATTGTACTTTTCAATAATTGGACAGGAATTTCTTTTCCTTTGTAAAAGAAAATTGCTCCTGGCCATATTAGTTTATTAGAATAGCCATCTGTAGTTTTTTCTGATAAATCTGTTGGTCGCAAACCTTGTTTAAAAAGCTGTTGGTAAATTTCATTGGTAATTTTTTCATCGCCACTTTCGGCTGGATTTATAAACTCATAATCTAAGTTATCGTTTGCATAAGCCCTAAACTCATCCAACATTTCTTGTGTTTCGTCACGTAATTTTTTATAAGATGCAGGAAAATCACCTTCCAAATATACTTTCACATAAACAATATCATCTAAATTACGTGCTAAGTCTTTACTCGCTTTGGCTAGAGAATATCTTTTTTCTGTGGTTAAATCAAACCGTTCAAAAGCAAATGAAGCAATAAAATTTAGTAAAATAAGCAGTAACAAACCTATTAATAGTGTTGTTAAATCTTTGTTTCTATTGGAGTGATTTTTTACCATTTTCTACTTCCCAACACGGTTTTGGTTAATAATAAAAACAAGAAAATAACACTTAGAAAATAGACTACATCTCTTGTGTCAATTACACCTCTACTCATGGAACGATAATGTTCATTAATTCCAAGTTTCAATAAAAAAGCATCTACAGAACCAAATAATTCCATCGCACTTAGTGAGTCAAACCCTGCATAAGCAAAAAAACAAAGAAACACTCCCACAATGAATGAGATGATTTGATTATTGGTGATAGAACTAGCAAATAATCCTATTGCAACAAACACACTTCCCAAAAACAACAAACCAAAATATGAACCCCAAGTACCACCAGAATCAATATTTCCAACAGGATTTCCTAAATTATATACAGAATAATAATATACCAATGTAGGGAGTAATGAGAAAAAAACCAGTGAAAACCCTGCTAAATATTTAGCAAAAACAATTTGAAAATCAGTGATGGGTTTTGTAAGCAACAACTCTATTGTTCCTGTTCTACTTTCTTCTGAAAGCAATCGCATGGTAATGGCAGGAATTAAAAACATAAATACCCAAGGAGCAATATAAAATAAGGAACCTATGGTAGAAAATCCTCCATCCAGCACATTGGTATCGCCAGGAAAAACCCACATAAACAACCCAATAGTAGTTAGGAAAACTGCAATTACAATGTACCCAACCAAAGAACCTAAAAAACTTTTTATTTCTTTATTGATAAGGGTTAGCATGGAATAATCGATTTAGTTTTAATACAAAAAACCAAAAGTACTATTTTTTAGCTGACATAAAATGTAAAAATTGTTAATCGTTAATTTAATCATAATTGCTTAGAGATGTATTGATTTTAAATTGCTTAAAAACAAATTTAGAACTAAAAAAAAGTTTCAAGAAAAGTTTTAACAGAAAGTTAGTAGGAATCTATACAAAAATCGTAAGTTTGCAGTCCGAAAGAAGAAAAAACATTTTTTAAGATATATTGCGGGGTAGAGCAGTTGGTAGCTCGTCGGGCTCATAACCCGGAGGTCGTCCGTTCGAGTCGGGCCCCCGCTACTAGAAACCTCAGAGAAATCTGAGGTTTTTTTTTAACTGACTAAAGTCAGTTATTACAAAATTGACCGACCCTATGGGTCTTCTTTTTTTTTACATAGAGCCGTAGGCTCGGTACATTTTGTTGAGCTCGAATTTATTCCAGCAGCACATTAATTCCTAATTCATTTTCATATAAATAAAAAAGATAGAAAGCATTTTTTAGAAGAAATGTATAAAATATAATTGCCAATAAAGTGCGGTGTGGTATATTTTTAATCAGGTTTTTTTTCATAAATCTATTTCAGAGCAAGGTAGTATGTTTTTGAAATATTTTTATAACAAAATAGGTTACCTTTTTGTACTTTTCACATTAAGTAATAAAAAGCAACATTATGGACGATCAAAAAATAATAGTACTCCTTCGAGAAAAAAAGCAAGACAACACTTTTTTGAAATTGTATAAAAATTATAGTTCGATTGAACGACTTATATGTTCTAAAGGAGGAACAAAAGAAGATGCAAAAGATATTTTTCAGGAAGCATTAATCGTTTTTTATGAAAAAGCTATTGCAGCAGATTTTAAGCTAACGTCAACTATAAGTACTTATTTATATAGTGTTTGCAGATTTTTATGGAAAAATGAATTGCAAAAAAGAAACAAAACAAGAAACACTGAAATAGCAACTGATTTTCCTGGTGAATTTCCTGACGAAATGCAATTTTATGTTGAAAAGGAAGAGAAATTCAAGCAAATAGAACACGCTCTCTCGCAAATGGGCAAAAAATGTTTACATATTCTAACCCTTTTTTACTATGAAAAAACGAGTATGAAAATCATTGCTCAAAAATTGGGA
>Ga0100378_1003586_pt1 | contig 14786 bp, 14 predicted proteins | sample CryGeymeta201502_FD_81535 | JGI IMG/M metagenome (GOLD analysis project Ga0100378, IMG submission 81535) | Groundwater microbial communities from Crystal Geyser aquifers in Utah, USA - Crystal Geyser metaG 2015-02 | ecosystem: Environmental > Aquatic > Deep subsurface > Groundwater | place: USA...
ATAATATTAATGGGGATTGGGGATTGGGGATTGGGGATTGGGCCCAATCCCCAATCCCCAATCCCCAATTCTAATTAAAAATAAAGTTATAAGTTTGTTATTTTAATTAAGACCGATTATAAATTATATAATAAATTTTCAATTCTCTTTACAAATATAAAAAAATGTATTATTAAATAATATAATAAATTAAAATAATATAAATAATATAAATTTAATGAAAATATCAACATTACTCATCATTCTCACACTTTTTTCTTATATTGCTATTCCAACTATGACAGTTTCCGCAGAACATCAAAAATTACAAGAACAACTTGAATTAGAAGAGGGTAGACTTATTAACACAACTTTAAACTCTATGTTAAAAGGAGATAAAATGGAATTGTTTATTACTTACTTAAAATTATACAAAAAAAATTACGAAGCTACAAGCCCAGAAGGACAAAAGCGATTTACAATCTTTTGTAGTAGACTAGAAGAGATAAATTCCCATAATGATGATAAAACTAAAACATGGACTCTAGGACTTGATCAATTTTCTGACATGACTTTAGAAGAGTTTAAAAGAAATTATACAATGAAAAACACAAAATTTAAAGATGAGTTATTTTATACAGCTGGACTTAATATAATAGAATACAAACCTGACACAAGCAACATGAACTACCGCCCAATAGACTGGAGTAAATACTCTGGTAAATCTATTGTCCAAGGTGATTGTGGAAGCTGTTTTGCTATCTCTACTGTTAATGCTTTAGAAACTAATTATGCATTAGCTACTGGGAAACAATTTGAATATTATAGCAAACAACAAATACTTGACTGTAACATTTATTCCCATGGTTGCGATGGAGGAGATAAAAAAGTTGTGATTGGTTATCAGAATATTTATGGCTTAGTACCTGAGGCTTCGTACCCATATACTCAGAAAGTTGGCCCTTGTCAATATGATGTATTAAAAGGATCAGCTAAAAAACTTAGTAATGGTTTTGAATCTGTTAATGATATAGAAAGTACAGCTTTTTGCGGAAAAGCCGGATTATTTGACACTCTTACAAGAGGAGTAGTCGTCTCAAGTATTGATGCTGCCCCACTACAGGGTTTTAAAACTGGAATATTGGATTTAAAGGGAAGATGTACTGAAAGTAATCATGCTATTTTAATTACTGGATATGGAATTGAAGCCGGTGTTGAATACTGGATTGTTAAAAATACGTGGGGTCCTACTTCAGGAGTTGATGGATATGTGAGAGTTAAAGTCTATGATGATAAGAATGATTTCCAAAACAATTGTTATCTTCAATGCAAATATGTAAGACCTTTCTTTGAAATAATTAGTTAATTTAATAGTATTAATATTAATAAGAAGAAAATAAATTTAATTAAAGTGTTTAATCAAATAGTGAATAATTTATATTATCTTAATAATTTCATTGCTTTTTCATTGCTTTTTCAATACTTTTTCAATGCTTTTTCAATAATTTTTTATAATCTTATTTATTATCATTTAATTATATAATAACACAATATTAAATATTGCTAATATTTTAAAAAAATATAATATTTTATATATAAATATATAAAATGTCAGAAGACAATACACAAATAATTAATAAATATAACGAGATCAAACAGAAATACTCAGTTTTTTTCCAAAAAGCCCTTGAATTAGAAGAAGAATTAAGAGAACATAAGTAATAAAACTAATATAATATATAAATAACTATATTAAATAAAATTAGTTTGGTTGGAAATACTCTTAGCACAAATGAAAAATCAAGAAAGTGCTGGAGAATGATAGGCGGTATACTTGTTGAAAAAACAGTTGAAGAGGTAGTTAAAGAACTCAATACTCAAATTGTTAATGTAATTTACTCCAATAAATTGTTATAAAGATAAAACAAACTTTAGAATTAGTACATAAAACTTTAAAAGCTCAAGAAATGGAAATGAAAGAGTTTGAAAAAAAATACGTAGACGTATTGAAACCTCAAGTAGGATCACAAAATAAACTTGAATCTTCAAGTAAAAAGCAAGGAGGAGTATTAGTTTAACAAAAATTTAAAAAGAAAAATTATGAAAATCTATTTACTAAATCATATTGTCTTTAGTTTGTCTTTTAAAGCAGCTTTATAGCTTTTAAAATTAAATAAAATAAAGTTATAATTATAAATAATATTATAATAATTTTATAATAAAATATTATAATAATTATAATATTATATTAGCTTAAAAATTCTAATTATTTTAAAAAATTATTTAGCAAAAAATTTCAAAATTATGTAAATTGCAAAGAAACCTATCAGACCAATACCAATTTGCTTTGTTGTTAATCCAGTTAAGCTTTGAGAATCTGTTGTAATTGTTTCATTTCCTTTAATAGGAATTTGATTTTCTTGTAATGACTTTCTTCTTCCAGCATTGGTAGTAACTTTTGATTTAGTTGGATCAACTGGTTCAACTATTTCAGCCTTTTTATTTTCTTTATTGTCTTTCTTAACTAAGTCAATAATAGGATTAATTGTTTTATCACTCTCGTTTACTTTACTTTGTTTATTTTCGTTACTTTTAACACGAGTATCAATTTAAATTTCAGGACCACCTGCACTGGCGTGGGCTACTCCACTGGCCTTTCCCTTTTTGCTTTGAGTAACAATTGGAGCTTCTGCTTGAGCGGAATGAGACTTGTTTACACTGATTTCATTAATCTCCTTAATTTCTTTGTCATTATCCATTTCCTTATTCTCTCTTTCCTGAATTTCTAGGTCTTTGGCCATAAAGTTTCTATATTTTCTTTGAATTTTAATTGCACTTTCCATATACCTTACTGCGTTTATTTTTTTGACTGGAGGCTCTCTTGTAATAATTTTGCCTCGTTTAGTACGCATAAATTTAAATTTGAATTTAAATATAATTTTGTTTAATATAATGAATCTTCTAAATAATCCAATAATCTTGTTTATAGTAGATGTAATTTTTTTGCTTGTAACATTTTTTGAATAACATTCAGGCCTTCTTAGTTTTTTAATGTCCCAGATAACTTGCTTAGGTTTGGACTTCATATAGCGTCTGAAAGCTCTTACAATCTTCGTTAACTTATCAGAACAATGATTTTTATATAATTTAATAAACAAAGCTGCCATTAGTCCAGGTTTACTTAACTCATCATTATTCTTTTCAACAAATTGAATAATTTGCTTTCTTGCTAACTTACTTCTAACCATCTTTTGAAGTTTAATAATTTTTCTACTTTGCTTAAAACTTACACTATAATGCTTTTGAATAGTAAAATAACTTTGTCTGCTAAATTCAGAAAATGGGCTTTGTTTTTTGATTATACGTTGCGAAGGTAATTTCATAGCATTATGACAGAATTTTCTAAAACTTAAATTACGTTGACATTTAGAAAGGGTTCTGACTAGGGGGACAGCTTTTGACTCCACGGAGTTAGAGTTAAATAAATTGAAGTATAATTTCCTCTTTTTTAAAACCAAATCTTTTAAAATAATTAACAAAGTCTGAATTTGTAAAGCTTTCACCTTCTCATCTTTTTTATTTCCGAATTTCTTTTTTGAGGCTAAGACAAGTATTGGACTAAGGATTTGATGTGTTTTTTTGAAATGGAATGAGTCACTTGTTGAATCCTAAAAGATAAATAAATTATTATAATATTTTTCTTACAGAATAAGATATAGATGTATATTGTATTGATTGATCAACTAAAGCACTGTAGTTAAATAATGTAGTGCTTGATGCTTTGTCTATTATTTTTTTAAAGCAGTATAAAGTTGTTAAGTTCTTTTCAAGTGATAATTTGTTGTCTATAGTGTCGAATATTAATTTTAAAGCCTATTGTGTTATTTAGTTTGTTATATAATATTGTGGTAATTACCTTTTCTTTTTCTTCTATTATTGATTTATTCAATAAAAAGAATGTAAGTTGATTGTAAATAGTTTTCTTTTTTCTCAAAAAGATATCCTTTAGTATTTGCATAAAAACATTATTTTTAATATTATTAATTTTGGCTTGACTTATTTCAGGTTTATCTCCCTTATAATGGTTGGCTAGTCTTTTAAGTAGCTCTGCTACTTGAAATAGACTTTTAGGATGGTGTATCTTATGATATTCAGTCGAAATTGAGTTTTCCTATATTAATTGTTAGTAAAAATTAAATTAAATAAAGCATTATATATCATTAAATTGTACTTCGTATGCAAATGTTCTTCCTTGATCAGTCATTCCTGAATAACCATATTCCATATTCTCAAAAGATTTATTCTCTATTTTCCTAAATGTATATTTAAGTAAATTTAGTCTTCCATTAGCTACTTTATTTTCTAATCTTCCATAAGTATATTGAATAGCCTACAAAATAATATTATATATGATATTACCTCTTCTCTATCATTAAATTGATTTATATTATCTACATAGTAATTAAGCTTTTCATAAGCCGGTTTAATTCTATTTAGTACTAACACCTTAAGGACTTTAATTAAGATATTAATAAATAAGTTCTTTTCTTCTTTTTGCTTTTTTTGAGTTTTTGGTTGGAAGGATCCTTCTTTTATGTCTATTAGCCCAGAGGTAACTTGAAGAATTGATCTTGGCATATGTCTTTTTGAGAAATCAAATACAATTTTAGTTGTGTTCTATAAAATTACTATTAATTTTAAAACTTACATGTTGGAATACTGGCTGCTCACATTTCGACTTATACTTAAAGAATGATTCTTTAACTACTTTTGCCATTATTGTACGGAAAGCATCTTTAAGTTTTTGAAGTTTGTTATTCTTAATAATATTGTCAAGTGTTTTGATGAATACTTTTTGACCCTAAAATTAAAAATTAATAATTAGTTAGTAGTAAATTAATATTTTACCTTTTCTTTGATTTTATCCTTTTTACTCTCGTCTTCGATGACTGATTCTTCGAATTGCTGCATTCTTAATTCGTTTTCGTCATACTTTCTTTGTTGCTCATCGATTAGATTTAAATACTTAACTCTTCCAAGTAACATTCTTATATTCTTTTGAATATAAGTTGCAGCTTTATGAGGATGGATCTTTCTTGTTTTCTTCATTACTAATGGCTTTTGCTTTGTAACTTTAAAAACTTTATTTTTTATTTCATTCTGAGCTTGAGCCTTAATATTATACTTATTTAAATATTTCTTAAAGTTATTGAAAGCATTAGACTCTTTAAAGGCGTTTTGGATTTTTCTTGCACTTACTTCTTTTTTAACTTTTAAAACTTCGTCTATGAATTCTAAGTAATCTTGCTTAATTGTATTGAAAAAGTGGAGACTTTCTCTTAAAACTACCTTTTGAGTTTGTTTATTTGCATATTCCATAAGAACGTAAACTGAGTTATAATTATTCATTTTATCTCTTAACACATTAGCTCTAAAAAATCGTTGAATCTTTAAGGCTGAATACTTTCTATACTCTTTACTTTCACATTTTAACTTAAATTCTAATTTTGCATTTTCTTTTTCGATATCGACTGCATTATCTCCTAAGTCATCAATAACTTCTGGGTTATCATTTAAACTTATAATTCCTCGTTTTTTGTGGAAATTTGGGCCTCTTCTGTCATCAAATACTTTAATTAATTTCATATTGTTGTTATAATTCTCAACAAAGAAATGTAAGGATTTTTTCTTTGTCTTTTTGATATATCTTCGAGGAGTGTTATAAAACCAGTAAGCATATGTTCTATTTCTATAATACCTTTTTCGAAGTTGTTTAAGTAAGTCAGCGTTTATTTCTAAGTAGTTGTCTAACTTTCGGTAGTATTTGCTCTTTAATATATACAAGAATAAGTTTCTATTATATTTATCAAGCTCTTCCTTACGTAATTTTAGCTCGACTTCGTCGACCTCGCTACGAGCAGTGTTAAATTCATCTCTAGATTCATTTACGCATTCTTGTACTTTCTCGAAGTTTAGTTTTTCTACTACTTTTGGTAAGTGATTTCTAGTACTATAAGTTTTACCATCTTTTTTAAAAGAGCTTTTAAGATGTTCCTTCTTTTCCTCTCCTCTTGGCGATCTGGAAGTTCCTCCAGGTGAACCTGTGTCTTTTTGTTTTGTTAACTGCCAGTTAATTTTTGATGGAGAGTCAACTCTTAGTTTATAATCGAATTGCAATAATTCCGATATTCTATCTTTATAATCCTTAACATCATTCAAGTAATGCTTTTCATCCTTAATCAAATCTAGATAGTATACTTTCCTCTTATCTTCTTTCTTTGCATCTTCTCTTGGCGTTCCCTCTGTCCCTTCAGTATTAAATGTAATTGTCTTTGTTATAATGTTTGAATATTTATTATTATCAATATCATCACTACTTTTAACAGTTGAGTCAGTAAATAAAATCTTTCGGTTGTAAGCAGCGGAAGTTGAAACAGGGTGATGATCTTCATCTTTAGCTTTTTTATTGGAGTATGTGTTGAAGCCTGATGCATTAATATTCGCTGATAAATTAGGATACTTATCATTAAATAAATTTGACTCTGTAATACTTATATTCTTCTTATAAGACTGTAAGGGAGAAATATTCGCATATATTTTTGCAACATCAGCTTTTGTAATTGGGTTGGGGTTCTCTGCTGGGGCTCTCCTGCTGTTATACGTACTAAAATTAGATTCTCTTTCTTGTTTTTGCTGTACTTGTAGCTTAGCCTGTGGATTAGACGGGTGAGATGGGTGCACAGGTATAGGTACCTTATTCTTGTTAAGCTTGTTTACTGGTAAAGTATTTGAGACATAGTAAGAGTTGTTGTCATATGAGGTTACTTCTTTGAATTCTGTAGTAATGTTTTCAATACCATCATAGTTGTCGAAGCTCATTGGGAAAGTAATAGGGTAATTTAAGTTCATAGGATAATTTGAATTGTTAATATCTGGAGTCTCTGACATAACTCTTTCATGATGTAACGCTCTTGTAAAGTCCTTCAATTGATGTGTACTTTTCATTTTATCAGAGGTATTACTCCTTACTCCTACTTTTTCTAAATTCTTTGATGATTTTTGTATGTTTAAGCTGACTAAACTAGCTATACTAGGCTGAGCGTTATGACCTGATTCAACCACTGTTAAGACTTTATTTTTATTATTTTTTACTGGATTCTCGTCATATCCTCTTGTTTCGTCTTTTTTCATTTTTTCTAGATTTTCTACAGCGTTTTGTAAGCTAAATTGGTTTGGTTTCTTTGCTTTAGGGATTAATGGATTTTTATTTAGAGTGTTTAGTAAAGGATCTTTGAAGTCATAACTTGGTTTTTTTAAATAACTAGGCTTCTTCTCAAATATTTTTTCCTTAACTAACTCTTTTAGCTCTTTTACTTCTTCATCTGTTTTATCATCAGCCTCTACAAACTTAAATTGTTGCTTTTTCGAAGCATTTTTTGGTTTTTGGTTGCCTGAATAGTTTTCAGAAGGGCTTATATTCACATTTCTGTTTACACTGCTTAAATAGTTATTTTTTATTGGATTAGCCTCGAAACTTTCATTATTTGACTTATCTGACCTATTTGATTTATTTGATTGTTTTTGAACTGGACTAACAGATTTAGTGTTATAGCCGTCAGACGGGGGCTGGGACCCTTGGCGGTTGTGAACATTCATTATCTTATTCAAGTCTGTTAGATTAGAACTGCTATACTTAATGCTTTTCTTTACTCTTGAGCTTCTTTGAATTTCGTCGCTAATTTGTTTCTTGTGATTATAAGTATTAATAGGAGGCTCATATGCCTCATCATGCGCGGTACTTAAAATTGGAACAATATCTGATTTTTCTGATCCTTCTGACCTCTCTGTTCTTTCAGTTAAATTAGGAGGCAACGGTAATTTTTTCTTGTAAACTTGATTGTTTACAATATTACGGTTTTGGTTACTTTCTTTTGAAGATTCACTACCTGGTCTGTAATTTTTTTCGTTGGACTCTTTTTCCTTGAAATAATTGTCTTTATTATCCTTAACATCTTTATCCTTATAATCATTATTACTTTCTTTCTCCTTATTACTATCCTTAGAAAGACTTTGTTTTGCTTTTGTAAATTTTTCCCTAGTCTTCATTAGGTTTTGCAGTGCTCTGTTTTCTGTAATTATATTATTTAGGTTAAGTAAATTAATTGGCATTCTCTTTTCTTTATCTGATTTCTCCGATTGATGTTGAGATTTCTCATTGCTTTGATCTGTTCTGTTTAAACTCATTTATTCAATTATAAATTGTTATTTAATTAATATAAAAATATTAAAATAAACTCTATACTTGTATTTATAATTATAATTGCAATTTTAATTATAATAAATTTGCATTTATATTTTATACAACATATACTAATAATTACAATAATTACAATTATATAAACCTTATTAAACATCATTATATTATTATTTCTATTTATAAATTAAATTTATTTTAGATTATTATTTAAAAGAATTCAAGAACTATCATCACTTTACTCATTTACTGAACTTTATCTTCTTTCTTCGAAAACAGCAACCTTGTCTCCTTGTTTTAGTCTTTCCATCTCCTTATATCTTTTTGTACATTTTAGATAGCCATTTACCATATTGAAACCAAATATCATCATAGTGCCAATGAAGTCCAATGTGTGAAACTCTCTTCTGAAAATAGTTATATCCGAAATATACATAAATGCAACTTGAAAGTAATTTACAAGACTTACTCTTCCAGCATTTTCATTTTGTAGTCCTAAAGCCATAAAGGCTTGATAAGCAAACGTGCAAACAGCTATTAAGAATACTGTTACTACCTCCATAAAAGTAAAGCTTGGGTAATGAACATCACTTATAATCATTGGAATTGGGAATAATATAATACCTAAAGTTCCATATAAAAATGGGATTACTAAAAAGTTTACTTCTTTTCCCGCGTCTCTTACTATTACATCTTCAATTGCCTTTAAAATAGCAGCTCCAAGTACTAAAGAAAACATTATAAGCCTATGATCAGATGCTTTTTTATTACCTACATGTGAATGAAAAATAAAATCTGGTTTAACAATAAATAAAGCACCAATAAAGCAAGCAAACAAACATACAAAGTCAAAGAAACCTGATTTCTCTTTCAGAAACATAAAGGAAAATAACATTACCATCCCTGGGTAAAGATAATAAACTGCGTAAACATCTGAAATATGTAGTTGTTTTAGTGTAAAAATAACTAAGGACATTGATATAATAGCAAATACCGTTCGTAATAGCATAGGTAGTATCTTATTTTTAGGTAAGAATTCCTGTGAAAATACATTAATAGGATAGAAAAGAATGACTGATAAGTTAATCCATAACATAAAATATGTACGGAAAGTTAGTAATTGGAAGGAAGAAAGATCTTTTTTGGACTGCAGGCTTACTTTTGAGAGTATTGAAAACAAACTTTTAAACACACAACTTATAAACATATAAAACAAACCTTTATAAAGATCAAAAGTAGAAGTTTCTAAATTTATCTTAATCGATGCATTAGTATTATTAATTGTAGAATAATTATTATCAACATGATTATTATTATTGTTGTTGAGATGGTTTAGGTTATTTTCATTATTATTGTTATTGTAGTTAACATCATTTCCTATATATTTTTCCTTATCTTCTATATCTTGATTTGTCAGAGGCTCTGCCTCTGAATTTTTAAAATCAATACCCTGAGTTCTTGTAGAATGTTCTACTTTTTCTACTTCATTTGTATTAGACATTAATAAAATGTTTTTATTTTTAATAATATTTTAATTTGTATTAAGTAATTGCAATTATTATAATTAATAATATTATTATAATGTTATAAATATTATGAATGTTACGAATATTATAAAGATAAAAAATAAATATATAGCAATATATATAATAAATTAATTCTCTAATTCAATAATGAAATCACAAAACTTAGTAATAGGACCTTTATCCTTATTACTAGTCGCTGAAGTTCCATTAATCGCATTACACATGTCGATCGTTGAGAATTCCTTCTCATTATCTATTAAGTTATGTTAAGTTACGTTAAGTTATGTTAAATTATATTAAGTTATGTTATATTAGGTAATAGTTACTTTTCAAAATGCTTATCCTATGCTTTAATCCCACTGTGAACTCATTTGCTTCTTTAGTTACCATATCTAAAACTAATGCGGAATTTGTTGACTTTTTTTGGTTATGTTTAAGATTAAGCTCGTCAATTTGACTATTAAGTAAGTTTGTATTAGAATTAACTAATTTATTGTCTTGTTTATCTTTGTGTAAAGTTAATATTTGTTAAGTAATTATATAAGAACGTTTATTTATAAAGTTATGAAAGTATGATAGTATTTTATTTAATTACTTGATTGATTGTTATTATTTATATTTTCCTTATTCTCTGAATTAGTATTGTTTGAAGTGTTATCTATTGAATTTTTCGTATTTTTGGTGATTATACTACTTTTCATATATTGCTCTACTATTTGCCCATACTCTTCTTTATAACTGGACAAATCTTCTTCGTTTTTCTTATTAATGGCCTTATAAATGTCCATAAAAGACTTTATGAATTCATTTTTTAATTCATTATCTAAGTAATCAAAGTAATTTTTAAAATCTTCTTGTCTAAGTTCTAAGCACTTTGATTCAGTTATAGTTTTTAATTTGCTCTTTTTTGGGCTTACATTCTCATTTTTGAAGATAATTTGAGATTTAATGTAAGGATGTTTTTTGTGCTTACCTACACCACCTGATTTAAAATGACTTCTTTTGCTAAAATGATGTTCGTGACTTTTATTGTATCTTATATCCGATAAGTTTTTCTTTTCTTTATTCTTTTCAGAATTTTTATTTAACTTGTCCGTATTTGTAAACTTTCTCTTACTACTACATTTATATTATAAATTATTAAAAATTATAATATTATTATATAATAAATCAAAACATGAGAAATTATTTACCACTTTATAGGAGTTCTAAAGTCAAAATGTTCTGGCTCTTCTTTTTTCTTACGTGAGGATTTATTTTTTAGATAGAAATTTTTTCTTGTTCTTATTCTTTGTATTTTACTCTTAAGCCTTGATTTAAAGAATTCTGATTGTTGCTCGATTTCTTTAGAAACAACGGAATCCTTATCAAAATTTCCACATTGTAAATTAAAATCATCTATCATTACAGAAGCAGTTTTTTTGATTTTATCTTTAGGTTCTAGTTTAGCAAATAGTAGATTCTTTTTTTCTAAAACTGATTTCCGTATTTCTTCGTTATTTTCGGTTTTGAATAATTCTAATATTCGATTATTTGTCAAAAACTTTTTCATTTTTGATACATTACTATTAAACTCCTGAGGAATTGAATTAGTATCAAAATATTCTATAGCTTTCTAATTATTTAATTTAATAAGAGTTAATATATATTGTTAATATTATCATCTTTATAAACATACAGAATATAAGTCTAATAACTCTTTCATTTCTTCTAAAATCAAATTTTTACTTATATTATCAATTTTCTTTTCTAAAAATTCAATTCTTTCCATTACTCTGAAGGGTGGAAGATTATCATCTTGTATATAAAGTTGATTAGCAATGTTATCGAAACTTACTGTTTTTGACTTTGGTTTTTTCATGTTGATAATGAATTAATTATTAAATTTGAATTTAAATTAATAATTAAATAATATACTGAATTATTACTTAATATCAAAATATAATAAAATATAATGGAATTAAACTGATTTCTTTAATAGAAATGCCTAATGGTCAATAAAAATATATAAACAACTTTTTCCTTTTTAGGTATTTTGAATATGACTTATAAAATAAATTATAATAATAACTAAATACTCTTATTAATTTACTACTATACTAACTATTATATTAAATACAATAATTTATATATTAATTTTATTTTTATGTATAGATATATTTATTCATAAATGGTAACCAAAAATTTTTGATATATAGGGAAAAACTGAGAAAGAAAAGGCAAAGGATAAAGGAAAATCAGAAGCTAAAGGTAAATTAAAAGATAAGGTACCAAAAGCCTTAAAAGCTGGAGCTGCCGGAGCTGGAGGAAAGAAAAAGGTAAAATTGACGATTAACAATAAATGTAGAAATGGTCAAAAACTAAATCAAAAGATAAATTGAATAACGTTGTATTTTGGACCAAACCCTTACTTGATAAATTAAATAGAGATGTTATTGCTAAAGAACCATATATTACACCAACCTTAATTTCAGAAAAACTTAAAATTAATGTGTAAGTCATTTTTATAATATTAAGGTCATTAGCAAGAGAAGCCATTAGATGCTTAAGAGAAGAAGAAAAACTCGCCCCATCTCTTGAATACCACCATAGATTCTGTGCCTATACCAAAACCGCTAACTTCAAATTAGAGGAAAAACCAAAAGAAGAAAAGAAAGAAGGAAAAGGAGGAGATAAACAACCCCAACAACAAAAAGGAGGACAACAAAAGAAATAAGATTAGCCCATAAATTATAATAAAAAAGTATTTAACTAAAGCACAAACTGAATAACAATAGTAATTACTATAACGATTATAATTCTTTTTTTAAGTTGTTTTAAGTTGTTTAATTATGTTTCGCTACGTGATTATATATTTCATTAATTATTTATATTTATAATATTTATAATAATTATAATATTTAACTATTTTGTTATTATTTACTTTAATATTTTGTTTATTTATTAAGTGAAAGAAAAAGTTAATAAAGTTATTAAGAAGAATATTATGTACTTGATAAAAACAAAGAGCATTATATTAAACAATTGATTACCAAAACAATTAAAGAAATTAAAAAAATCAAAGTTATTAAAGCTTTTGTAATTTTTAAGAAAAAATAAACTCTTAGCATAAAATAACATATTTCTTTTTTCAATGACTTTAATTCACTTCAAATATGTACTCTCAAATAATTTACATCTTTTTATTGTGTTGTCTCGTAATCTAAATAAAATTAAATAGTAAATTTACCTTTATTTACGATAATAAACATATATTACTACACTAAAAGATCACTTTTATACTATATCTCCACTTAATAATTCATTATTAAGCATTTTTTATCAGTATTAATATAAGTTATCTAAACTTCTTATAATAATCACTGTAACTTTCCATTTTGATTCATTTTTCATTATTTCAACTAATTTCTCTCTTGATAATAGCTAAGTAGTTTTACATTTTATTTTATTTTATATTATTATATTATTATAAACATAATAGTATAAATTTATTATAAATTTCAATTATTATAATTTCAATAAGTTTAAAAAATGAAGTTTGTTTTTATAGTTGTCTTAACTATAACTCTTATTTATTTAAGTTTTATCTCAAATACAAAAATTACTACAAATTATAGCTTGAAATCTAAAACAAAATTAGTAATCGGTGATACTTTATTTTATCATATTGCTAGAGGAATTGTTAGCACTGTTGGAGGAAAAAAGAATATAATTGATAAATGTATAAAAGATTGGAAAGAAGATGGTAATAAGGAAAGTGATGACTTAAAACATTTTAAAGCAAGTATTATAAAAATGCATAAGACTTTTCAAATTATGGTTGCTTCTCTAAATAATTCTTTAAACGTTGTTTGTACAGTTAAAGATCAAATGGAGGCTTTTTATAATAAACGAAATTTAGGTTTTGATAAAAGTAAAGAAAAAGTAAATGGTAAAAAATCAAAAGAAGTTACTGTAAAAAAGTATCATTGGGTAATGACCGACTTTATCACAGGAGTAAAAGATAGATTTAAGTCTGTAGGAAAAGGAATAGAAAAAAATACAATAAGGATTAAAGACCCTGTTGTAGATGGAAAAGACTGGAGTCGTCAGAAAGCTGCTGAAATAATAAGATTTATTGAAAGTGGATTGAGAAAGAGTGTTGAACCAGTTTTAAATCACTTCGAAGATATAAAAGAGCATATTATTGATCTACAACAAAAAGATAAAGTAATGTTAAGATTAATGGACGTATTTCACTGTTTAATAGGAGATAAAGAAAATGCTGAGAAATACCATGGTATGATCAATAGTTTAAAAGATTATTCCAGATCAATTAAAAATCTAAAATCATCACATGGATGGTCAAAATATGTTATTTGTTTAAACTGTAATTGGGAAATTTTACGCGATGGGATAATATCTTTAGACAAAGCAACGAATAATAAAAATTTAAAGAAATTGTACTACAATATAGGATGTTTCCTTGGAAAAATGGTAAAAGCAAGCGAGAAAAGTTAAAAGATAATTAAGAAGAGTTTTTAAATTTGCTTTATTTGTTTATTACTTTAAAGCTTTAATAAAAATGATATAAGTAAATTTATATATTAATGTAATAATGTTTGTAGTTTATATAATATATAATTGTTTATAATTTTATGTATTCTATAATATAAGATAATTTAATACAATTTTATATTGTTTTATATTGTATAATATTGTTTTATATTGTTTAATATTGTTTAATATTGTTTTCTATTGTTTTCTATTGTTTAATATTGTTTAATATTATTTAATATTTTCTTTTAAGTTATTTTTAGTAAAATTTATACAAATATACTATAATATTCAGATTGTATTTTATGAATGTTATATTGTTAGTATCAAATTATCATCTTTATAAACTTTTTCATTAATTCTATTAATTCTGATGAATTATTTCTGATTCTTTTCATTGACAATATTTTTATTCTTAACATTTTCTACTGTTAAAAGATTACTATTATTTTTATCACAAAAGTTACTATTTGTAATAATATTATCGTCTA
>Ga0100378_1003631_pt1 | contig 14719 bp, 25 predicted proteins | sample CryGeymeta201502_FD_81535 | JGI IMG/M metagenome (GOLD analysis project Ga0100378, IMG submission 81535) | Groundwater microbial communities from Crystal Geyser aquifers in Utah, USA - Crystal Geyser metaG 2015-02 | ecosystem: Environmental > Aquatic > Deep subsurface > Groundwater | place: USA...
ACAATTCTTCAATAGGATGAAACGCCATAAGATAATTAAAAATCTGATATTGATTTTCTTTTCTGAGTGATATACTATTTACCTTTCTTTTTAAACAAAGTAAAAAAGTAAAGATAGTTTGCTTTAGATTTTTAGGAAGATATTTATGAAATTCTTTTGACCAGGTTATAGTTGTTGCAGATTTAAGACAAACTGTCTTTATGTTAAATTGACAAATTTGTTCCTTTTCTTTATCTTCTATATTCTTTTTTATTATTTCTTGTGTCAAAATCTTCCTTTTTTCTTCATCAGTTTCTTTCATTATTATCTCTTTTTCTTGCTCTTCTGTAGGATCAGGTGAATCTTTCCCCCAATCAATTCTAAACTTTCTATCTAATAATTGTTCAAATTTTATAACTTTTTCATCATATTCTATAGATTCTCTTTTTACACCTGCTTTACTAAGTAAAAAACATAATTCTATATTTTCATTTAATAATGCAGCATGTAGAGCATTCATTTTAGCAAATCTAAACTTATATTCATTATCTTCATGTTCTATAAAGTCATAACTATATTTTTCTATGTAATTCCACATATTCACATCTACTTTGTATTTTAATAATAAAATAACCATTTGATATAAAAATTGATTAAAATTCGGTTTATGTTTATGAAATGATATGTCTTGATTACAAATACAAAATAAAGTAGTTAGTGATTCTTTACAATCAAATTTTTCTTTAGTCAAAGTATTTTCTATTTGATATGTTATTTCATCGTAAGTATTTGGATTTACTCCAGCTTCTAATAAAATTTTCAAAAACTCCAAGTTCTTTTTTGTAAAATCTGATAAAACTATCAGTGGATAATTCACAATAGAATATAAATTATCTTTTTCAGGAGTTGCTTCATTCCTAAATTTTGTTATGTAAGCATCAGCACCATTTTTTATAAATAACTTAAGAACTTGATAATTCTCACGCTTTGGATAGGCTAGAGCAAGATAAGCAACCCTCTGAAAAGCATTTGTAAGCTTCTTTTGAGAGACAGAAATTGATTTCGAGTAAACATCTGCCCCTGCTTTAAGTAGTATTTCAACTAAATCTGGATTAACAGGTATTTTGTCTTTATATTCTTCAATAGCAATATTTAAAACATATTCAGAAATATTCTTAGATTCTTCACCTTCTTCATAAGATGGAAAATAATTATAGTTAACTTTTGCACCCTTTTCAAGAAGAAGTTTTACTTTCTTTATATCTTTCATTCTTGTTGCAACACATAATTGCATTTCTACTTGGTTAAGAAATACCTTCTTATTTGAATATTCTTTTACTTCATTGATATAGATTTTTACTTCTTCGTTTGGATTAGCCTTATTAAGGATTTTGTTTGTATTATTTATATTAAAAGTAGTGTCATTAATTGAGACATTAATATGATCAATTGGAATAATTTTAATGTTAGGATTTTCTATACATTTCCTAATAGTTGTCATTGACTTGACTAAATCTTTATCGTTTAATTTATCTTCTTTTTTTGTGCTTTTAACTATGTTGTTTGATTTAGTATTACTTGATTTATCTTTCTTAGTATCGGTTTTATCTGATTTAGTATCTTTCTTTGTTTCTGATTTTACATGTATTGTTTTTGACTTTGAATTAGATTTTTCACTTATCATTGTCTTTTTCATTTATGTTATATATTAAATGTTGTTATTTATAATTAATTGACTAACTTCAGTGATAATATTTTATATGATTAACTAAAATTATTTTATATATTAATATATTAAGTAAATAAACTTATATATAATTTACAGAATAGTAATATTAATAATAATATTATTAATTATGAACAATATTTTTATTAATAATACTAATACAATATGTATACTATTCTTAATTAAATATTTTAATGAATTAGTTACTTAACAATTTTTCATTTATTTCTGGCATATATAAGTTTAAGTTTGGAAGAAGCAATGTCGTATTATTTCTGCCATTTCTTCTTTTTTTTGTTGGCGATGTCATTGAATGATCCATATGAGGCTTTCCTACACCCTTATGGGTTAAATTAACTTTATTAAAATCAATATAATAATCATTGAAATAATCATCCTCTTCCAGAATTTTTAAATCGGGAAAGTTATCAAGCAAAAAGTAAGATATATTATATTTCAACTTCTTATTACTTGTAAGACTTTCTAATGTACTCGATCTATTTGCAGTCTTATGATTATGGTCAATTCCTAGTAATTTACTAAAATCTGATGCTTTAAAGTATTCTTTAATTATAGAAAATGTTGCTTTCATTAGTCCACAAAATGATATAAAAAGAGGATGTGAGTAAGAATAATATGGTTCAAGTTTTAGACTATATGTTACAACAAATATCTTTGATATACTGTGTAGAATGTCTAGAAATTTGTATCTCATTTTTGACTTTAGTTCTAAAGTTTGATTAATCATAGTAGTATGTGCATCTGCTTTAAAATCACCTACTTCTTTATTAAATTCTGATTTAATTTCTTCTTCGTTAAAAGCATTGATTAAATAGTACTTTCTAATTTTTCTAATATCTAATATAAGTTTAATTACGCTTCTAAGCAAAGAAAAAAAGTTTTTGGAACTTTTCCAAGCAACTTCTCCTACACTTTTATTATTATAAATTATTGTAATTATTTAAAGTATAATAATATTAATATTAAATTATTAAATTATATTATTTTACATGTTTTTTCCTATTAGACCTATATTATTAACCCAAACAAGACTATCTAAAATATGATAAAATGTAGCTGATAGTAACATACAGACTTTTAATATGTTTGATATTGAAAAATTTCTATTAGAATAGTCTAGTAACTTATTTAAGTCTTGAATAAATTTAAGAAAACGAAATATTTTTCGACCGCTTGTCATTGACTTTTCGACTCTTTTTCCAGCGTCGTATTTATCAAATAAGAATCTAAATTATTGTTATTGTATGATTAAATAAAAGTTATTATGTAATTATATTGCTGTTTACTCATTAGCAAAAGAATTTTCATTTGGATTTTGTTCTATAGTGTATAAAATACAACTACAGTAAAATTTGGAAGAATACTGAATAAGAGAGCATAGTTTATCTCTGCCATTTTCAGAACGAAGTAGATTTGTAAAAGAAACAATCTATTTAATAATCTAGTAAAAATAGTTTAATTTACAAATTTAATAAGAAATTTGGTTTTATACGAACTCGTACTTAGTTTTTGATGATTATCTACATATTTTTGAGATGCATTAAGAATATTTAAAAGATTATTATATGAGTCATTTCGAATAAAAGAGCTCATTTATTATTAATAAATAAAAATATTAATAAACATTAAGAAATAATAATAATTAATTAAACAATTAATTAAATATTATTAAAATATATTTTAACACAACAAACATCCTAACTTAAAATCTTAACCTTTATTTATCTATTCTATTTCTTTAATACACCAATTTGGAATTTTCCAACATAAAAATCAACATTGATGAACGGATGATGTTTTTCTAAATAAGATTAATTAATATACATGAAATACATTAAATAATTAAATAATTAAACAATTAAACAATTATATTACTAAATAAAGGTGTACAGTCTGCTCCGGCCCCAAGCATAAGTTTATTTACACCACCAGGATGCGACTCTAAGAAGTTTGTTACATCATACACTTTATCCTTTAAAATAGTCCATAAAGACTCTTTTGTATTATGTTTTTCAACATCCTCCATAGATATTTCTATTGATTCACATTTTTTACTGTGTTCTTTTATCATTTGTAATTCCAATTTTTTTAAATCATAAGTACTAAGACTTTCAAGTTTGTCTTTTGGAATCTGCATTATTTGTGGTGTATTATCATTAGTATTATTTGAATTATTATCTTCATTTGTATTTTGTTTTACTATAATTGTTTTATTTTCTTCTTTATCACTTTTATTCATTACAAATTAATTTATATATAATAAACTAGTAAAAAGAATATTTTATAAAACTTTATATTATTTAAATATTAAATAATATAAACTATGGATAAATTACCAGAACCAGATTTCGGAAGAGACCTTAATTGGCCTAGAATTAAAACAGGTGTTGAGCCATTATTAGCACAAAGTAATAAGAAAGCAAATATGTTGTTTTTAGGCTTAACTGCAGCATCTTTATTTAGATACTACAGAGAAGTCACATTTTATAAAAAGAATTACATGATGAGTGCAGGAGTAGCTTTAGGATTTATATTTGCATCTTATAATTTAGCTAGATTCTTATCAGATGATCCATATGTATTAGCTGCAGAAAGAAATAACCACAGTGAAGAAAAATTTATTGTTGAATATACAACTATGTATAAAGAGTCAAAGGAAAAAGGACTTAATATTCCAAATAATATTATAGTTTAATTAAATAAAAAATAAAAGATAATTTATATTATACTACTAAAATGAAAAATTATTATAACAAATTATAACAATTATATTTTATTTATATAGCTAAAATAAAAGCAAAAATCAACTTATTTAGTTAAGTAAATTTAATAATTTCTCAACGGCAACATCAACATTTCCTTGACTTTGTTTCAAAGTTTGTAAGTTTAGGTCTTCGTTGAAAAATCCCATATCTTTTAATTGAGCTAATTGATTTTTATATAATTCCTTATAGTCTATATTAGTATTTGTATTAGTATTAGTAGTTGTAGTATTGGTATTAGTGTTTGTAGCTAAAGATTATATATTTAATTTACTTGGCATTTGGAAGTTCATTCCACCCATTCCACCCATGCCACCCATACCACCCATTCCTCCTCCCATGCCGCCTAAGTCTCCCATTTGACCTGATCCCATTTGTTGAAGTAAGTTTCTCATCATTTCTGGGTTCTGCATCATTTGTCTCATTTGTGGGTTTTGATCTAATAAAGGTTTTAATTGTGGACTTTCCATAATCATATTTAAATAAGTTGGGTTACTTAACATCTAAAGGATTAATTAAAATATATACATCACTCATCATTTGTTGATACATAGGATTTTGTAACATTTGTAAAGGATCTACGTTTCCTCCCATGCCACCCATTCCTCCCATACCACCCATTCCACCAAGGTTTCCCATATTTGGAAATCCTCCTTGGCCCAAATTTGCAAATGGATTTTGATTTGTGTTTGTATTAGTGTTAGTATTATTTGTATTTGTATTTGTTGTAGTAGTTGGATTTGTTGTGGTAGTGGTAGTAGTTGTTTTAGTAGTATCTTCTTTTTTAAATTTTTTGACCTTTAATTAGGAAATATAATTACCAATATAATAGTATGATCATTTTGAACACTATAATCGCTAACTAATTTATCATCCGCAAGAATTCTTCCTTTATAAACCATATTTTGTTCTTCAACAGAGAGTGTACTTTTTTCAACACATGCTTTTTTTAACTCTGATACTGGTGCATTTGCAGCAATTTTTATATCGAAAGTAGAGTTATTATTTGTTAGTTTTATTTTAATTGTTATTTCTTCTGACATTTATAATTTAATTATAATAATTTTTAATTGTTCAATCAAAATATTACACTTGGAGAAATAATATAATTCTAAATAGTTTATATTAGCTAATATTTATAATGCAATTTTATTTTAATATTAATCAAATTATTTCTAACTAAATATTTATATTAGTTAAATTATAATTTAGTTAAATTATAACTCCTCATATTTAGTAAGATAATGTTTCAAAGCATCTGACTTTACAAACTCAATTGTAGTAATCTTTGTCCTATCTAAAAATATTAAAAATATAATTAGAAATTAACAATTAGCATTAATTAAAAATATTTACCTATGTTAGGATAACCAACATGCATTAACGTATAAGGATGTAAATTTTCACTGAAAACCTTTACTTTCATGTCTAAAAACTTCTTTAAAGGAGGAGAGGTAAACAAGTAAAATTCCTCGTTAGGATTAGCAACAATATTTTCCTTAAGAAAGTTATAAATATCTCCAATTGTTTCCATAAGAGCAAAATTTACTTGTACTATAGTTTCATTAGGGAATTTTAAACGAATACATGCTTTAGTGTATACCTTTGAGTCCATTAATTTCTCGTAATCTATTCTTGCTTTCATTTTGAACTTTTCGCTGTCTTTATTTGCCTAAATTGTTAATAAATATAGTACTTTTATTAAATTTTTAGCATAGTTTAAGTAGTCTTTTCCATCGTTAGAACTTTCGCTTTCAATCTCGTTATTAAGTTTATTAAATAAGGTTCCTTCCATTTGATCTTTTTTCAATATGAATATCTTTGTTTGTCTTTCTGTCTTAACAGAGCTTGTATAAATTTTCTAAAATAAATAAATAAATTAGTTTAAATAAGTAAAGTATAATTTATTATTACAGCTCGTCTTTCTTTTTCTTCTCGTAAAAGTTCATTGAAGTCTTGTATTTGAATTTTATTTCTGACATCATCGGGGATACCACCAATTACTGATTGTTTATATGGATCAAAAGTTGATTTTAAGAACTCTATTAAATGTCATATTAAATTATATTACGTTTTTCAATTAAAAATCTATGTAAGTAGCCATCTATTCTTGTTAAAGAATCATTCGATCCAGTAAAGACATAATAATCTTTTCCATCTATATCCATTTTTGCAAAATCAGCAAACTCAAGAAAATTAATAGCTTGCTTATACTTCATAAAGCTTCTTTGAAATAAATTTGCCTCTATTTTGAGTTTTTTATATTTCTCTTCATTTGGATGGTCAGTTATATTACTAATAACCATTTCTAAGTCTTTGAAAAAGTCAGCTGAGTTATCAAAATTATTAATTTCACTCATAATTCTTTCTAATTGACTAAAGACTTTTTCTTTTAGTGGATCATTGTTTTTATTTGATTTATCGTCGTAATCAATATCCATCTTATTATTAGTATTATTGCTGTAGTTGATTGTATTGTTGTAGTTATTATTAGTGTTTACTTCTTGTTCTTGTTCTTTTCCTTTATTTATTAAATTTTCAAGTCGTGACTGCTTTGGTTTTTCTTGTTTTGTAAACTTATCAAACAGTTTATTATTCATGTTGTTATTATACGTATCAGAATTATTTGCTTTTTCGTCTACTTTTTGTTCTAATTTTGGTTCTACCTTTTGTTCTACTTTTTGTTCTACTTTTGGTTGTGTCTGGGTTTGACTTAGTACATTATTAGAAGATTTTATTTCATCAATTCTTTTTCTTATGAGAAGAAAAATATTAAGGGGTAAATTCATTGATTTCCAGTCGCTAACTTCTAATCCATCTACATCTTTTATTTTGAAAAAGAAGTTTTGGTTTAAACTAATTAATAAAATGAGTAAATAGTTTAATTAGTTTTTCTATTAATGTATAATATTACTTGTCAATAACAGGTTGAATTTCATCAATTGATCTATTGTATTCCTTTATAAATTTTTCTTTTAAGAAATTTTCTATATTCTCATCCATTTTTATATAATATAATATGATTTATAATTTTAATTTATTTACATTATGAGAGAAATTATATTAGGATAAACTAATAAAACCTTATAAAATATTCAATTAATTAAAAATTTTTATTATTAAGTAACTTATAAGTTATAAGTTATTATTTTGAGTGATTGAATGACTTCTTATATTATTATATTTATGATAATACCTTTAAAATTTAATTGCTTATTTAATAACAACTTATAAGTCTAATAAGTAAGTTAAAACTTAATAATAAAATTAATTATTTAAAAATTATTTTAATTTAAAATGGACATTTTCAAAGAATTAAAATCTGAGTTTACTAAACAAGTATCGAAAATGTAATTACATATTATAATTCTTACTTAATAAAACTTAGAAAAGACCAACTTACTCTAACTGATTTAGAAATGAAACTAAAAGAAAGCACAACAGAACAAGAAAAGTGTCATGCAAATAAATCTTTATTAGATGATATTGCTACTAAGTCTTTTAACAAGTATATATTGTTTATTTATTTAATTAATTTTACTTAGCTATGATTGTGAGACAATTATGAACCATATCTCAACTGAACTTCAATCACCCTCTTTTAAATGGCTAAAAGTCTTAAAAACTATGTTTTTAATAGAACACCTATTAAAATGTGGATCACCTCGCTGTTATGACTACCTTCAAAATGAAACAAATGCACTAAGACAACTTCAAAGCTTTTCGTATATTGATGAAAAAAGAGCGGATAAAGGAGAGTCAAGTAAATTATCTTTTTTAATAATAAAATAGTTAGAGAAAAGGCTAAAGCTTTTAGAAAATTACTACAAGACCGTGAAAAATATGAAGAAGAAAGAAAAAATTACTCAAAGTGGAATACTAGAATACAGTCAGTTGGCTCTAATGGAAATAACTTTTCAAATATAGGATCAAGCTCAGGTGGAGGCTCATATTCATCTTATTCAAATGATAATTATAATAATAACTATAGTAATTCTTACAATAATAGCTATTCACACCAAAAGAAGAAGGAGCCAAAAAAAGAAGAGCCTTCATCTTCTGAAGAAGAAGCAGAAAAGAAGAAGAAAAAGAAACACCATCATCATGAAAAGAAGAAGGAAGAGTCATCTTCTTCTGAAGATGAAAACGAAAAAAAGCATAAGAAAAAGAAAGAAAAGAAAGAAGAAAATAAAGATATATTAGATATGGGAAAAGGAAATACAAACACAAATAAAGAATCAGAAATCAAGAAAAATGTTAAGGATAATGCAAACAATACTAAGTATTTAATAATATTAATATTTTTAGATTTAATATCAAGAAGCCAAGTGGGTTCGATAAAAATGTCGAATTTAATAATAGTAATAATCAAAGTAGTTCCAATCAAGGAAATAAAGGAGGTACTCAACTTAAATTATAAAAATAATTATAATTAGGTGACTTACTATCAATGGATGAAATTTTAGGAGGTGGTAATACGAATAAATCAATCAATAATACAAATAATACAAGTAATCCTTCAAATAATACAACTAATAATAATGCATTCTTTGAAATATTTAACAATAGTAATTCAAATAATAACAACAACAAAAATACTAATAATACTAATAACAATACTAACACTAATGTATTTGAATTTACTACTTCTAATAATAACAATGCAAGCAGTAATAAACAAACTAACTCTAATAATAACCAGAGTAGTTTACTTAATTTTGATTTTACAAGTTCAAATACAGCCAATACTAATTCTAACACTAATACTAATACAAATGACCTAAATATTTTTATAAATCCAATAAAACAAGATCAAAAAGCAAACAACCAAGATATTAATAGTTTACTTAACAATATATATGTAAGTTCCGGAAATAACCAAAAAGCTAACTCTAATAACTTAAACAATATGAATTTTAATCAGTTTAATAATAACAATATGAACTTGAACATGAACAATATGAACATGAACAATATGAAGAACATGAATAATATGAAGAACATGAATAATAACATGAATCCTAACAATAATTGTAAGTTTTTATTATAAATTATATAGTCGCTCCACAACTTAACAAAAATAACAACGTTAACACATTTTCAAATTTAAACAATAACTTTAACCAAACTAACTCAATTGATTACATGTTGAAAAATAATATTAAACCCCAAAACAATGTTGTAAATGTAAAACTATTATTTAATGAATTACTTATTTATATTTTATTTAGGATGATGAATTCCAAGAAGTCATTGAAGATAACAATAAAGGTGGACTAAACAAAGGTTTGGATCCACTTGTTAACTTAGATGATTTAAAAGGTAAATACATACGCTCATATAAACTTATATAAACTTATATAAACTTATATAATTATATATAAACTTATATAAACTTATATAGGTAATTCGTCTTCAAACAAATATGCAAAAAGTAACAATACCCAATTTAATAACATTAATAATCAAAAACCTTTTGAATTCTATTATTAAATAGAATATTATAAACTTATCTTATTAACATATAAAGAATTAAATAAATTTTATTATATAATTGTTATAAAGGTTATAAATTATATTAAAGGTTATTAAAGTATATTTATTTATAAACTATTAAGAAAATTATTTTAAATTTATTAAATATAACTTACAAATCTTAATAATAATTATATTATAATAAAACTTAACTCTACTTTATTTACCTTAAATATGGGTTACTCCTAGCCCTATTATTCCCTGCAAATTTCAAAATATGTTTAGTCTTTTTGTCTAAGCCTCTTTCTAGCATAGAATTGTTGGCACTATCATTATTAGATGAATTAAGTGCTTCATTTGTTTGTATATTATTAATATCAAAAGAAATTCCTTCGACTGAATTATCTCCTCCTCCTCCTTTTCCATTTGAAAAGTATACTTTTGAATTAGGATAATTATTATTAATCATATTTAGTTTAAGATTTGAAACGTTTTGGTTTTTCATTTGATCTCTAACGTCGGTTGTTTTAGTTTTGAATTTTCTTGGTTCTTTGTTAATGTTAGCATGTCGATAAGAAGAGTAATCAAGTGAACCTATTAATTATAATAATTAGTTAGAATTATATATTTACTTTGAGTATCGATGGGGTTTGATTTAAATTTATTAGGATGGTTAATTTGTTTATTATTGTTATTATTGTTATTGTTGTGGTAGTGATTGGCAGGATGATTTTGTTGATTATTTTGATTTTCATCTCTATTCATCGATATAGGTCTATGCTTTCTTGTATATGGATTTATTTCTTTATTATTATTATTACTAACAAAGTTATTTTCTATAGCCTGACTACGATATCCTTTTGAATGCGAATTAATTAACGGAAGTAACTTGTACGCATTTGATTTAATTTCTTCTACTTTTTTGATATTATCATTTATTTTAAACTTCTCATTTTTCTTTTTTAATTCATCTATTGCTTGATGAATTAATTGATCTCTAATATTAATTTGATTTGTAAGTTTATCTATTGCAAAATCTTTTATTTTTATATTATTAATGTTATTATTTTTCTTTTCTTCTAAATTCATATTTTCTAACAGAGAACAATAGTACTTATATGACACAATTAAATTTTTTCCTAATGGATCTTTTGATAAATTTGAAATTTTTATTTGAATTTCTTTCCTGTTATTCATTAAAGTATCTTGAACCTTATAACGTTCAGCTAATTTATTATTTGCGACTTCCAATTCATTGTTTGCTTTTTGTATTAAATCTTTTAAATCTTTTGATCTATTGTCCTTTGTTTTATCAGAATCGATTAGGAATAGTTCATATTCCATCTCACTTATTTTGTAATTGATGTTGTTGGTACTTTCTTCAGCTTGTAAAATTGATTTTCTGAGTTGAACTTCTTTTTGAAAATGTTTATTAATTTCGGCTTGCACTTCTTCCACTATAGCAATTTGTTCAACATTCTCTCCACCAATTCCTAAATTTTATTAATAAATTAATCACATTTAAATAAACTTACTCGGTAACACAATTTGTTTATTTAATTTATCTTTTAAATCTTCAATTTCATCTTTTAACTTTTTAATAATATCATCATACTTCTCAATATGATAACCTACTTCTTGCACGTTTTGTTTTATTGTTATTTTTATATTTTTTGCTCTATTTGCATATTTTAAAGTATTTAAAGTATCTTCTATACATTTTATTGAAGGGGATATATTAGCTATCATACTTATTCTTGAATTTCCTCCTAAAGAATCCTACTTTATTAGTTAGCAAGTCAAATTTTACTTTTAAAATTCTTGTTAGTTTAGAATCTCTCCAAGGGATAAATATTTTAACACCTTTTTCTGATGATTCAACTAAGCCGTTTATACAATTTCCCAATGCTAATAATGATTTATTTATATTTCCTCCTTCTATTAGTCTTAATCCTGTATTTTTTGTTGATGAAGAGCGTTCTGATCCGGCCAAATCTACTAAGACAAATTTACCTACAACAGTTTTTGGATCTAAGTTATCACTTCTATCTTTGCTTTCTACATTGATTTGTAAAATTCCATGAGATCTAGACGATGTTTCATTATGATTAGTTGCCTCTGTTGTTCTATTTAAATTCCCCTTGCTAAATATTGAAAAATAAATTAAATATTTGATTTTTTTATTTGATTTATTATTATTTACGTAAGAAGCTTAAACACATCAGTTGCCGTCGTTACAAATATTTCATTCAAGTTTACTACTTGGCATCCAATGTTAGGGTCTTCTCTTAATATTAAATTCTTATCACTTTCTGATAATAAATCACGAATTGTTTCATTATATATTTCAATATATGAAAGCTTTAATCTAAATTCATTACTTGATGATTTGGTTTTGTCAATAACTTTAAATAAGTCACTTAATGACCTTGGCATAACACCTGCGTTTTCAACACTGTCTCCGTTTCCTAACATACTATTTATTTTATATTAATTTATGTTTAATAATTACGTAAAAGTTTTCCCAGCTCCAGAAGCACCATAAGCAAATACAGTCGCATTATAACCTTCTATTACACCTTGAATTAGAACTTCTGCTGTATTTTTATATACTTCTTCTTGTGATGTAACCTGATTAAAAACATGATCAAAAGCATATTGTTGTTCTCTTGACCTTCCTTTAAATATATCTTCAGGCCCATCATATTCTATAGGATCCAATACAGTAACTTGCTTTTTGTCTTTACAGCGCACAGTTTCTATATTGCTAAATTCTAACTCCTTTGGAGTGAGAGGCCGACATCTAACGGAAACCTTTATTATTTTATTATAATGTTGATTATTATGGTTATTATTACAATTATATTTGATTTTGTAGTCTGATCTTGAGTAAATGATACCTCACTATCATTTTTATTTTTACTTAATTGTTCTTTGTTTTTCTTCATCTTTTATTGATTTTCACAACTATAATTATTATAATAAATTATATAATAAAAAACCATAATTAATAAATTTATTTTTAAATTTTAAATTAATATAGTATTTTAATTATATAATATATATTTATCAACTATCATATAGAAAGTAGATTTTGTGACTACTCCGAATCAACTCTTTCTAAGTTCTTCTCACGTCTAATTTTATTCTCTGTTTCTATAGCCTCTGATTTATATATTTCTAAAAACATTCCTACTATTGTTGGTTTAATTATAAAAAAGACAACGAATAGAAAACTAAGAGAGAACTAAATGATGATTATTATAAATATATATTTACGACTGCATAAACTCCATAATAGTTTAATGAAATAAACGGGGAATCTGCTCTACTTAATAAACTAAAGATTATTATTATAATTATTTAATAGTAATTACTATGTTAGGAAATCTTCTGAATTTTTTACATCACTCCAAGCCATTTTCCTTAATAAATTATGATTATCCAAAGTATCAACAGAACCTCTCATAAAACAGCCAAGTATCTTTATAAACACAAAAGAAAAATTGCTAAAGACATGATTATAGTCATCAAATATTTGATAAGAGACAAACGTAGATATAAATAAAAACGTTATAAAAAAAAGTCCGAAATAGGCAAACTTAGACATAAACTAATAAAATGTTATAAAATGTTATAAAATGTATTTACTTTTTTTAATGTTTCAACAATAATTCTTAGGCCTTCAATCCAAAATGCCATTTGGTAAGCAATTGGGAATATAAAAAACAATATCAAAATAACGTTAAGATTGATTAACATATCACTTCTTTCAATTATTGGAGATAAATCAGTAAAGTCTCTATTACTCATTTTTAATACACTCAAATCTCTATCGTGGTCAATTCGTAAAACTATTGCAAAGTAACTAAAGAAGTATGCAAACACAGCTAAAATATTTAAATTTATATCATAATATATAATTCTTACTTGTAGATTCAAAGAAATTTGGATGCCGGAAGTTAGTTTTAACGTAGTTTTTGAATAAGACGCAATAATGGCTAACTGCATCACAACATTTCTTTTCTTTATTCATAAAGTATTTTGAATTTTCATCATTTCTTATTTTGAGAAATTCTATCTTTTCTTTTTTGGATACTCTTTTTTTAAGACTTACTACAATCATAATTATATTGAAAACTGAAAATACAAACATGAATATAGTTATAGCGTTTATCGAACCATGTAAATCCAAAAGTGAAATTTTTGATTTAACTTTAAAAGAGTCGCCTACTACTTCAAATAGTATTGATAATGTAACAATTATTGGGAAATTAATATTAAACAAATTCACTGTAATTACAATTGAACGTGTGTATTCATCTACCCAGTTGTTTTGTATTAAAGATTTTATTTGGAGATTATATCTTGTATTATTAGCTAAAGATAAGTCTTCGTAGTATCCAGAATCCATTGAGTATGTATGATATATTCCATTTAATGTTATGTCACTTTTATCTGAAGGTTTGAATTCTGAAGTTTCATTACCAGATTTGAACGGTGTTTTTTGTAAGGTATCTTTATAATTACATTTTTTGTTTATCTTTACAGTAAAGTTGAATGGTTGGAATTCGCAGTTTGTTGGTTGTACTCTTTGTTGATATAATCTTACATAATTAAAATTTACAGTTGCTTTATTAAATTCTATTTAAGTTAAAAATAAACTATATTTACTATTATAGTAATAATATCTTCCTGCAGTACTTTCATATGTTAAATTTATATCAGATTTATCCAATTGAAAAATATTAATAAG
>Ga0100378_1003633_pt1 | contig 14714 bp, 19 predicted proteins | sample CryGeymeta201502_FD_81535 | JGI IMG/M metagenome (GOLD analysis project Ga0100378, IMG submission 81535) | Groundwater microbial communities from Crystal Geyser aquifers in Utah, USA - Crystal Geyser metaG 2015-02 | ecosystem: Environmental > Aquatic > Deep subsurface > Groundwater | place: USA...
AACAGCATACTATTTCCAATCAGAGTCAAAATAACCTTTTCTGTCTCTTGCGCCAGCGATGCCTCAGAAGTTCTCTCCAGGCCTGAATTTTTTTGTTACGTTGAGCCTCTAACTCTCCATAAATTTTAAGAGAATGTCAGAATCAAATGTTCATCTTAGGAAATCTGGTCCATTGACACTGTCTAACTCTATCTTTGGAATTTCAAAACAATTGTCCCCCTTCCTCAGCCGATAAAATTTTAGATATACGAAAAGCAGCCCTCGATAGATCTGATAGTCCAAGAACAAGTTCATTGTGAAGAATCTTCGCATTTGTCAATAGACGCCTCCCTCAAAGTGTCATCTACTCTGGTGCCCTTCTGCTTGATCAAGTTGGGAGTTGCCGTCTACTACACTGTAGATGTGGGCTTTCAGGAGAACTAGATTGTTTTGAGGAAGGAAGAAAACTTCATGGGAATCGACTTCAACAACGTTCGTAACTTGGTGATCACATAAAGTGATTTTCAGGAAATGGATGTGATGTGTGAGGAGGGTGTGCTTTATGTGGCGATGAAGAAGCTAAAAGCTCATCGAAAGTTCATTGGTCGCATATAATTCAACCTTTAGTACATCCGTACCCCGACAACAAAGTACCAGACAACCAAGCATTACACCTCAAAATGCCTTTTTTACACATCTTTCAAGTGCTAGGTTGACCAAATAACAACTCCGACCATCCAACAGATCTACGGTAACATACCTGCGTCAATAAAAATAATAGAAAAATACTACACTGTCAAGCTAAAGCTAACAAAATTAAACAACAGCATAAAAGCTTCCTCTTTTAGGATCAACCACGATAAAAATTAGTATTCTTTTGCTGACGACAACACTCTCAGCATCAGATTTTTGAGGGAAAAGGAAAAGGAAAAGAAAGAGGTGAAGGAGTGTGTCCAGTGGGAGAATATATTCCAAAAGAGGGATAAAGGAGTGCTTGAAGTTGTCATACCTCCTTATGACCTGATGAAGAAATGTGACAAGGAGGTTAAAATTACTATAAAACAAATAAACGGATCCAAACAGAGGAGAAAGCTTCTCTAGTACCAGATCACCTCATAAATAGAGAGTAACCTGTCGCATGAATTAACCTTAACCCCTTAATAGCTGGAGATTGACAGGATGTATGCTCTGAGCGGGAAGAGCAAAGTTTAAGCGCTTGCCTCTACCTCGATAAGCAACAAAGTCACAATCATGTTCAGTGCCAAGTGCAACAACAGCTACAAGCTAGGCCTCCTCTTCAAGGACGGTTGGGTTTATTGGCATGACCCTCTGATCGGCCATTGATGATGAGTTGATCTACTATATAATTAACATAAAAAATGCTGATCAGTCGCACCTTCAAAACTCTCCTCAGCAAGGCAACAGCAGCTCCTACCTACGCATTCTCCAGCCACGACGAGCCCCCTCCCACCAGTCTGCCCAAAGTCTCAGAAGTTGTGTACTCTCCTTCTAATCTAGCATCAACATGTACATCCGAAACAAATTCAATGTAGTGGAGAGAATACAGGCCTTCGAGGGAGAGTCTCTCTTTGAGGCCATTGTCAGGAACAAGGTGCATGCTTATGGAGATCCCACTTTACTCTGCAATGGCTATGACTTAATCTACAGACCTCACTACAGACCACATGACAACGACTGCAAGGGACCGAACTGCGGAAACTGCAGAGTGGTTCTGGAAGACAACTGGTTCGAAAGAGTACATGAAGAGACAGATGGCTACAACAATTTGGAAGAGAGCATACTGAATTCTCAACTGGACCCTAAGACCTACAACCGGTTATCTTGCTGCATTCCTGTGGAAAAGTGGATGGAAGGGCTGACCTGTAGCGTCGACCTCACTCCTCAAGAAAGCGAAGAGACAGTTCTCCTTTGATTCATAGGATAATCCATAATTACTATCGAATCATGAAAAATTATTGGCTCAGGATAACCCCTTGCTCTTTATCTTCTTCACCAGCTACTCGATCTGTCGGTCCTTGGATTTCACCATTTCCTCCAGTTTTGAAAACTTTAGGACCAGGATCTTTATAAAAGCGATCATACTTAAACTTGGTCTTTGAGAAGGTCAATGCATTTGTCCTTGTGGTCCAGTAGCTAAGCCACCTCTTTGACTCGTTTACTAAGTAATCAAGAGATGTACGCCTCTTTGAAGGAGTATACTTTCTTCTCCCTCTTCTTCTGTCCAATGCCCATCGTCATCTTTGACACCTTGGAGACCTTAGACATGGTTGTCGGCGTGTAGTTGTCTTCGGCGAGTGTTTTTCTCACCAAAAAGAGCAGCTTTTATGCTTCGTTTGGTGCTGCTTATGCCAAGTTTTATATATCCTCTTTGGTCAGGGTTATCTTCAGCTTTCTTAAAACTTTATCTATATCCTACAATGTCTACCGTTGAGGAGAGTCCAGTTACTTATCTTCTGGCTAAGCGAGCCTGTTGCTATGTAGTTATGGAGCTCCACTATTCGAGGGTTAAAATGTGCAACGATCTAGGCCATCAAAACTACCTTAAGACATGCTGTACCTGCATCTGAGAAATCTCGAGCAATGTTGCGCTTGGGTCTCGAGAGGGGCACCTCGTCAACCCAGTTGTATATCTATTCCAGTTCCCGTTCATCGAGCACTCTCTCCATTTGATTATATAACGTAAATAAATGAGTCAGGAGCTATCACAGTTGCTGTCAAGAAGAACCGCCTCCACGTTCTTGTAGACCATCTTCTTCCCACTGGCAGTAATAGAAGCTACGATGTGGTCAAAATCTCGCTTGCTGAGCTTGAAGTGCTTATCCAGCATTTATTCCATTTTTTTGCCAGACTTGATTGAATTTTCGTTGTGGACCTTCTTCCTTGGCCGACTCTCCTCGGGTTGACTGTTCAGAAATTCATCTAAACTTTTGAAGTTGGCTGGATGGGTTCTTCTGAACTTTCGAAGGCCTTATATGGTCGACTTGAGCTGCTTTGTGAAGGCTACCTTCCTTACTAGATTGTTGTATTGGGGCAAGGTGGTGAGTCGAGCAAGAGGCTTGAGCTCCTCAAAAGCCTATTTTTCCAGCTCAGTTCTATTTTTGTCCATCTATTTCTGATAGTTATCTTCGAGCAGACGATGTTCTAGGACGAATTTTTTGACATGATTTCTTCTCTCCAACCTTCGATTGTATTCATCAATTAGCTGAAATTTAATCCTGGTCTCCTCCTAGCTGTCGTCTTATCTGAATTCGAGGTGGGCGAGTAAAAATTAGGCGTCTTGATCGTATTCAACCTCAAACTAGTTCCTTTTCTAGTTGTAACACTCCAAGAAAGTCGACTCTCGAGGATGGACCTATTGATGGCTGGCATAGAAACTGTCGATATGCTCGTAAGGCTAGTGTTGTTGTGCTGTCGTCAAGGAGGCTATGGAAGTTGGATTTGTAGGAGTATTCTTGAGCTGTTCGCATCTCTTTTAGAAGAAGGAGTCGTTAGTTGCAAACCTCTATCGGGAATCCAGGAAAACAGGTATAAAATCCTATTGGGCCAGATAGTTATTGTAGTAGTGGGACTGAAGCTCTTCCTAGCAGTGATGGACCCCATAGAAATCGAGTTGGTCCTGTATTTCTCGCCAGTTGCCCATTCCATATCTGGGTATTGCTGAATGTACTTTTAGAGGAAGCTGATGAAGAGCAGCTCATGGAATGCTTTCCAGTGTGAGTCTAGGAGGGGGAAGTTGAGTCCCTTGATGACCTGGTAGGTCTATTAGGAAGGCTATGTTTTGGCAAAACAGACGACACATCTGTAAATGCCTCCGCTGAGGATGGAGGTCGTTCTGTTTATCTGCTTCCGACAATCCCTGCAAAACACCTTCAGGTGGGGCTAGTCTATGAACTGTGTTAGATGTCATTTGTACCACTATATTTTAGGAGAGTTGTTCCTCTGAGTTGACCTTGGCTGGTTCCTACACGTTGACGAGCTCGCTATAGTCGAAGGGAGAATGCAGTGAGTTAACATCCTCTTCCTGCTCTCTTTGTTCTTTTTAAGCCTGCATTTATTTCTCTATTTCAGAAATGTTCTAATTTCTGTAATGGTCCACAGATTACTACACTTCCATGGAAAAAGGCCTCGTCTTTATGTCTGCAAATATTGAAAGAAGGGAAGTGGATATCAGGGAAAGGGAAGTCTTATGATTTTATTTGTCTTATTGATTATTATGAAATCAGGATAGCAGGCACAACGTACCTGTAGCAATCCCTGCAACAATTCCGCATCCAAGTATCAGTTCAGCTTCGGAAAGGACCCACGATTCAAGCACCGTAGACTGCTTCACAACGCACCAAGCAACTATTATGACCTGCCATCACAAATATCCAAAAAAGGTGGTGTAATAGGCCGAGCGAAAAGGGAATGCCAGAAACCAAACACGAAGGAAGGTCCTGCTCCTGGCTAGTACAACCCTCAGAGGAAGCCATCTGAGCCTTCGATTGGGTTTGCAGCAGGCAGAGATGTATGACTATGAGTAGTATAGAAATGCGTTCACTCTTCTGTCTTCTACAACACGACTGTTCACTATCCTGGCCCTGGAAAATATACTCCCAAAAGCCCTGAGCGACCGAAGAGTTGTCACATGAGCCACAAGGTGCCAATAAAATACTAGACTATTAGTCCGGGCCCCAAGTATAATTTTGAGTCGACTTTGCTCGACAGAAACAAAATACTATCCAATCTCAAAAAAAGCCCAGGCATGAGGATCGTTCTTCCTAGCCGTTAAAGTAGCAGGGTCAACCATACTGAGGTATGCTAGTCAAAGTCAACTCTCAACTATTCCAGTGGTATCTGTGGGGATATGCAGTCACTGACGGGTACATATCGAGCAAGGGGAAGAAGAGCATCGGTCGATCAGGAAGAGGAGCTACGATTGGAAACGAGAGAAGATTCAGACCTGCTTCGGCCAAGTTAGTGACTCCTGGTCCAGGCTGTTAGTAAGTGTATCGTGAGGTAGTTCTTCATTTTCTGACTTTATTGAGGTTCCCAGGAAGTGATATAGGTCGCATGTTTTTAAATTTCAAATCATTAATTTCATGAGTTTTTTCTCAAAGACTGAGATCAGGGATCTCAAGGGCAATCATTAGCGCATCATTCGCATTGCTGTCTCCAACGTCCCCATCAACCCCACCATCGCCATCACCACCTCCAATAAAATCCATCTCTTCAACGAATCCGGCGACAAACACCAGTATGAACTGTCACGCTCCATCACTCCTACCTGCATCTAGTGGCATCCCTTCCATCCTATCCTGGCTATCGGCTGGGACAATGGTACTCCTTGGCTCACTCAGGTCGCATCACAATATGGAACGAAGACACTAAGGCACCCAAGGAAGAGGGAAAGCCTCACTCAGATCCCATCATGATGATTAAATTCAACCCAACTGGCAACAGAATGGTGACCAGCGACCTGACAGGAACAATCGGAGTCTGGCGAGGAATTAACCTTTTGGCAGTTTACCAGAAAGACTGGGCCATCACTCACTGCGTCTTTTGCGAACTGAACATCGAGGGAATCAAGGCCAACCTTGGGAACTTGTTCCTCTTTGCCGGCCGATCAGGAACTGTTTGCCTAGCCAATGACATGAACATGTGCTCCGATGTGTGCAGAGTAGGAGGAACAATCAAAGCTCTGATGTTCTACCAGAAGGAGGGCTCGGCCATAGTAATAACTTCAAACCTACTTCTGGTGCAGTTCAAGATAAATTTCACTGAGAAGTCTGTTCCCTAGAAAAAAGTGAAACTGTCCATTTCAGGTGAGCCTGAGAATTTGAGCTCCATTTGGATAGGCTAGAGCTTGCTGTCGACTTGCTCCAACGAAAACATGATCCGCTTCTGGCACCTACACTCTGACTAGAACTATAACCTGACTGTCTTTGATGTGCTGGCCGTCGACAGTGCCACAACCAACATGGCAACAGATAAAATATCGAGTATCGTATATGACGGCAGAGGAAGGTCGCTGGTCGCAGGAACTAGGGAGGGCAGACTGATGTTTTGGAAAAATATGGCACTCGGGACAGATTCGCCTCAGGACAGAGACCAGTGGTCTCCTCAGCCCATCCTCGCCCTGGGCAAACAGATTCAGACCTTGACGGTAGGCAAGAACAACGGAGTGATAGTGTGCAAGCAGTCTGACGGGGAGGTCATAATTGTGAGTGAGACCAAGATATCAGCCAGAATGTCGGGCAACTACAAGGCCATTCTGAAGGGGACCGACAAGATAGAGGTGTCTTACGAGGACAGCAAGGAGAAAATGGCATAACAGTTTGCCACCTCGGGACATATCAAGGGGTTTGACCAGATCGCTGACAAGTTGCTATACTGGACCAGCAAAAAGATATAGATCCTGGAGGTCGCCAAAGGGTATAGCAACCTCACCATCAACTGTATTTCTTCAATCGAGCAAAAAGCCCTTCGATGTCTGTTTGTCTCCAAAGAAGCATTCATCATAACCACTGACTACGGCTTCAACATGCTCAGCCTGACAGGACAGGTCAAACAAACCCTCTCCTTCCCTGAAAGCGAAGGAAAAGTCAGCGGACTCTAAATCATGAACCACTTCATCGTCTGCTGGACTCAGGAAAGCTATATTCGAGTGTTCTCCATCAGCCACTAAATCAAACAAGTGGGACAGTCCAGGAGGTTCGAGGACTCCAGAGCACTCATTGGGCAAATCAGAAACTGCTCGATCAATTCGACAGGCAAGAAGATCGGTATCATATCCAACAAGGCCACTCATTCAGGATCAGCTGTCAATCATAGCTTCCACATCTACGATACCGATACTGACTCTTTCATAGACTACGACTTGGGATAATAGCACATTCCGATTGCTATCAACTGGGACAAGAAATAAATGAGGTACTTCGGAGTACTGACTGAAACATCCAAGAGTGAGATCAAAAATGAAGAGACCAAGGAAGACGAGAACAGTGAGGAGGACACCGAGCAGGAAGATGAGGTTCAGGAGGAGGAAAACAAGTCCTCTAACAGATAATTTTTGACCTTTTTCTACACCAACTAGACAGGCATCAAACCTCAGGACAAGTTCGTTCTTAAGGCATCTTCCATCGATATTTTTGCCCTAAAGATCCCATTCTTCTACTCGGTAGACAGGGTCAAAGGCGACTATCTCATCAAAAAGACCACTCTTCACGATTTCCAAAAAATCAACCATGATGATGAAATAATCAAGAACTCTATCTTGAATTTTTCCTTCCACTTGACTTCAGGTAATCTGGATGAGGCCTATAAGAGTGTCAAGAACATCCAGAACTCTGCAATTTGGGAGAAGATGGCCATCATGTGTGTAAAGTGCAAAAGGCTGGACGTGGCTGAAATATGCATCGGTAACATGAAGTTCGCCAGAGGAGCCAGGAGCATAAGGGAGGCCAAGAAGTAGCCGTAAATTGAGACTCAGCTGGCCATGGTTGCTATTCAGTTAGGAATGGTCGACTAGGCAAAGAATCTATACGAAAACAGTAACCGCTACGATCTGTACAGCAGGATCTGCCAGAGCAACGGGTAGATCGAGAAATCCATCTAGGTCTCAGAAAAATACGACAGAATCAACCTCAAGAACAACTACTATAATGCAGCAAAATTCTACGAGGCTTCAAGTAAGTTCGACCAGGCCATCGAGTACTACGAAAAGTCCAATACCCACCTGAAGGAAGTGCCAAGGATGTACATGGAAGTCGGAAAAATAAGAGAGCTGACCGACTATGTTGAGGGCAAGAAGGACAAAAAGCTCTACACTTGGCTTGGACAGTACAACTAGTCAGTCGGAAACCTTGACGAAGCTGTCAAGTATTATGAGCTGGGCGAATCGACCTCCAACTTGGTCAGGTTGTACCTCTCGCAAAATCAAGTTCAATAATCCATCAGAATCTGTGAGTCAGACAGCGAGCCTCAAGCTTGCTTCTTGTTGGCTAGGCACCTGGAGAAGAACAACATGCTCAGCTAGGCCATTCACTTTTATGCAAAGGCACAGTACTACTCCCAAGCCATCAAAATAGCCATTAACAACGAGCTGGACGGATAGATTATGAGTCTGAGCATGGCCAGTCCCAAGTAAGTAGCATTCCGGTCAGCCTCCTATTTCTAAAGGAAAGGACTTGTGGAAAAAGCTATCAGATTGTTTATCAAAGCAGGAGCTTTCAAGAAGGCAAACAACTTGGCAGAGAAGAACGGTTTCACTGAGCTGATCACCAACGAGTCTCCAGCCGATGACGACTCGGGCGATGAACAGGATTTATTAGAAGGTGGGGACAAGTAGGCCATCAACTCTAAGGTAAACATTCTCTTGGAGGGCAACAAGTTCGAAAGAGCAGTGCCCCTCTTGATTGGTTCCAAGCAGTATGAACGTGCTCTGGACATCTGCATCCAGCAGAACGTCCCAATTCAGGAGGATCTGATCAAGAAGATGATACCTGATGGGGAGCCGGCCACAGCGATAGAGAAGAACAAGAGGAATGAGTTGATCAAGACAATAGCTGAGAAGTGCAGGAAACAGGGCAGTTTTGAGATGGCATCCAACCTGAACCTCAAGGTTGGAGATAAGATCACCTCCTTGAAGTGCCTAATCGAGTTAGGAGATCCCAGCAAGGTCATCGCCTTTGCCAACATGGCCAGAAACGCAGATACGTATGTGCTTGCTGCCAACTTCCTGCAGACAGCTGACTGGCACCAGAATCCTGACCTCATGAAAAATATCATTCTTTTCTACCAAAAAGCCAAGGCCTTCTAAAACCTCTCTTCCTTCTTCGAGGCCTGCTCCAACGTGGAGATTGACGAATACAGAGATTACGAGAAGGCGGGTGCTGCGCTAAAGGAGGCGATCAAGCATATGAACAAAGCAACATCACCTGATAAGGAGTACAGAATAGAGAGTCTGAACACCAAAAAGAATCTGATAGATAAGTTCATAGCTTTGAAGGATCTGGCAGAGACCGACCCGGCAGGTATGGTAAATGGCTGTCAGGCTCTGCTTCATGAGGTATTTTCATTATTACTAAGCCGGAGATAGAGCAATCGGTGAGAAGGGGCGATCTGTTTGCCATTATAGTGGAGTACTACTTCGAGGTAGGAGAGTACAGGAAGTGTTTATAGAAGTTCAAGGAGATGAAGGAGCTGGGCATCATAATAACTCCCTACATCGACAAAGAAATAGTACATATGGCACAATATAGATCGAAGGGGTGTACAAGGAGCTGGGCATATCGACGAAGAAGAAGCCTGAGATTGAGGAAGAGGTCATCGAGGACCTGTCCGGATGATTTACAGACACAATCGAATATCACTATTGCCCATAAAGGACAATCAAATATCACCTATAAACCGTTGAGTCTTGTCAGTATACACACATTATTGATTGGTGTTGTCGGAGTATATTATAACTATATAATTTTAGGGGATGGATGATAATAAAATCTTTGGGTACTCAGTCGTCAAGCAGCTCGGAAAGGGCTCCTTCGGATAGGTGGTACTCGCTCACAAGGGGTCCGAAAAAGTGGCTATCAAAAAAATATCAAAAAAGCAAATCATCAAGGTAGCACCTCTCCCACGCAGGTCAACAAGCTGCATTAACCCTTCATCGAAAAGTAAATACTACTGAAGCTCAACGAGCATTGTAAGCACCCTCTCTTCATCAAGATATTTGAGACAGAGTCCGATGACGACAACGTCTACCTGATACTTGAGTATTGCAGCAAGGGAACTCTCGAAGACCTCTTCTTCAGTATGGACTCTTATAAGACAGACTAAACAATGGACACCTCGCTCATCAGGCACATCGCTGCCAAAATAGTTCTTTCTCTCGAAAAACTACACGGGCTGGGAGTTATCCACAGAGACCTGAAAGTAAATATAAAATAAAGTTAGTCCTCTAACTTTTTGATCACCAACGATGGCTTTGTGAAATTATCGGATTTCGGGACGGCCTACGCTCCCGACAGTTTCTATGCCCCTGCAGTTGCCGAGAGGATCAAGAGTATCAAAGAAATGAGCCAGAACAAGGAGGCCAAGGAGAGGAAGGATTCCTTGAGCGCCGAGAACACGGAGCAGAGAAGGTCGACCTTTGTGGGAACTGCCTGGTATTCGAGACCCTATCCAGCTATATGGCTCCATAATTGTTGACTGAGGACAGGTGCGGGAAGGAGGCCGACATTTGGGCCTTCGGGTGCATTCTCTATGAAATGATATTCAAGAAGTCGCCCTTTTTCGACCACAGCTAGGGCATGGTGTGGAAGAAGATCCTCAGCAATGATGTCAGCTACCCCTAGGGCATTCTCATGGGCGACCAGGAAAAAATAATGGCTATGGACCTCATCAAAAAGATCCTCGTCAAGGAGGTCGACAAAAGAATAGGCTACGGACCTGATGGTTACAAGCACATCAAGGGGCATGCATTTTTCAGGTTTATCGACTGGGAAAAAGAGATCAGCTTGCCCTTGGCCTTCAAGGGAGTCAGTCCGACCTCAGAAACATAGGAGGACAATGAGTTCAAGCCAAGTAACTAGAAATTAATGCAGGCAATCAGAAGGAGCGAGTGCTGCTCTCGGGAGTGGTGGGAAAGAAGATGTTTTTCGGGAACTTTAAGGACCGCAATCTGATCCTGTACTCTACTCCGAAGTTGGTGTACTACTAGACGGAGAGTGGCTAGTTAAAGGGGGAGATTTTTTTGGAGAAGGGGACCCCAGTAGGCATAGAGGGCAAGATATTCACGATAACAAACGAGAAGAAGACGTACTACTTCAAGTCGAAGAACAGCACCGAGTGGGTGGAGATGATCAGAAGCGCCATCATCAACGCCTACTACTGATAGACTATGCTATTCTATGTTTGTTAGAGGGAAAAAACTATCTTATTCTATCTTATCAGAGACTATCAAGGTTAGTTTAAAGGGAGAAACGATCAGTGCTCAGTTGTAGACCGGGTGAGCTGGAGCAGTTTGGTTGTAGTAGTTGGGACTGGCATTACTATAGGGCTGTCCGTATTGAGGAGTTCCCAGATGGTTGGCGTATTCCCCATTATGGACAGGCTTATTGACTCTCTCGAATGACTAAAAACCTTGCTGGTTGTTGTGATGCGTCATTTATCGTCTTTCTCTGTACCTTTGGCAGCAGCAGTAGACAGCCAGTCCGGCAAAAACCAAGAGAATGAACACTCCCACAACGATACCTGCAATTGCTCCTCCGGTGATGGTACTATCATAATAGTAGTAGCACTGACTGGAGTAGAAAGGACAGTCTCCCCAGTAGTCGCAACAATTGTAGTAGCAGTCATAACTCCGACAGTACGACATCAGCTATTTTACCTTAAATATAGAGTTATGAAAAATAGACGATGATTGTCATGGGGAACACTATCAAGCATCAGTAGACGGGCTGAGCAGGGGGAGGTTGGTTGTAGTAGTTAGGATTGTGATTGTTGTAGGGCTGACCGTACTGAGGAGAAGCATTGTAGCCAGGGCTATTGTAGGTAGGTTGGTAGGGAGCACTTGGCTGATTGTTGTAGACAGGGGCAGGGCTGTTCTAGAAGGACTGTTGATGAGGGGGAGGAGGGAAATAGGCTTATTAGCGTCTTTGCTGGCATCGTCTGCAGAAGAAGATGATGAGGAAGACAAGGAAACAGAGGAAGAGTGACCCGATGATGATTCCTGCAATTGCTCCCCCATTCAGAGTATAATCGTAGTAGCAGGAGCGGAGTAGTAGGGGCAATCTCCCCAGTAGTCGCAGCAGTCGTAGTAACAGTTATAGCTCTTGCAGTACGACATGCTATTACTTTAAGTTTATCCTTATTGATTTAATTATAGAGTCTATCTCAATAGCAGAGAACTATACTGCCTGTAAAAATTATCATATGCTTCTTCTACTGCCTATCTACTATACATCGTACTGCTCCTCATATGGTTAATTATTGTACTGGCCGTAGTCCTACTCATGAATGAACTCACTAGGAAATAACTTCTCCACCTGTTTCTGGTCAGAGCCTAAAGGAGATCCCCTAAAATATATTGGCCTAGCTTTGATCTGGCTGGTAGATAACTATGTGTCCTTGGACGGGCTAGACTGGAACAGGAAGGGTCGGCTGAATACTCTTCGGTACATATCGGCCATTTATTTGTTCTTCTGGTGAGAGTGGCCTCTTGAATGTTTGCTTCTCATCGTGCTTCCGGTCGACTTCAGCCCCTTCTTCATCTCCCTCTTAAGCTCCTTCTGAACCAGTTTGGCAAACACCTTCTTTTGCTGCTGCTTCATCTTCTACTCCTAGACCTACTTCTGCTTCTCTAGTTGCTCCTGCGCTCGCTTTAAGTAGTTGAACTTGACCATAGATTCGTATTTGAGAGTAGAACCTATGAAGTTTTATTTGTTGCTCTTCGGAGCAGAACAAGCAGGTCTGCTTGACTGTGCTCCCTTCCTAAGGCTTTCGTGATTCTGATGTTTTTTGACTCGAGGGGATGACAGTTGAAACTCCTGAATGACAGTTGACTTATAATGCTTTTTCTTCTGCTCTAGATCTGACTAAAACTTCATTTGGAGTTCCTTGAAATTTGGGACTTATTTTGTCTTTTTCTCGTGCTTGACATCTTCTGGCTGCTCCTGTTTCCCGTTGCTTATGTTGATACCTGAATGGTTATTGACAATTAGATTGTAGCTGCCAGCCTTAGGGATTTCCGGAGTGGACTCGATGTTGTTGTCAAACATGAAGGAAGGTAAGTTTTTCCACTCATTCATATACTTGAAGTTGTTCTATTTTCTGGTTTTCTTCAGTCTCTCTTTCTTCTCTGCTTCTATCTGCCCCAGCATCTCAATGTGAACGAACCAAGGAGCAGGCTCGGCCTTAACATACTGTTCCTCAATAGGAGCAGGTTAGCTTTTCTTAGGCTTCTCAAAGAGACGGGTGTTTGCTTGAAGGTACTGAAGAACAAGCTGGTCGTTTTCCTTGGCTGCATTCAGCCTGGCAAGGTTGATGATTTTGTTCTATTCGAGCTCAGCTCGATACTCCTAGTATTTTTCACTGTTGATGGAAGCTGGGATGGGATTAGCTTTGAATTTTTTGGCCAGTTCAGCTCTTTCCTTCTCTTTTTGCTCCTCCAGCATCAACTTGACCTTTTTCTCTCTAATTGTGAGCTTACTCTTCTTTGACAGCTTGAACTCCTGAGGGACTGTCACGTCAGGCCTGTTACCCTTCCTAGCACTCATCTTCGGCAAATTAGATATGCACTTCCTCTCCTTCTATAACGTTCTTCTCCTTCTGTTGAACTCCTCATCGTCATCACTAGAGGATTAAAATGAGAGCGCCTGCTTAGGGGCAGACTGCTGATGGCTTGTATGATCGAAACCCTTGATTGAGAACCACTACAGTATTTAATCGAGGTCCAGAAAGGCAAGAGGTTGGCTCATGATGTTGACCAAAACTTGCTTGAAAGCAACCACAGTCGGCTCTCTCCTCACGACCTCCAGCATTAAATCCTTGCTTTAGGGTGCTTCATGGACCTCTGAGCAAAACTGGGCAACTTTAACGAAGTTATGACAATATTTGGGACATCTCTAAAAGATATTCTTGAGGTGCTGAATGATCTTCTAGCTGATCAGAAAGCTGTTACTGAAGGGCGTGATTACTCCATGGCCGATTTTGTTTTTTTCTATCAGGTCGATGGTAGGCTGTTCGATGTGCGAGAAGTTTTATATCATGGCCTTGAGCTCCTCCCACTCACAATGTTTGTCTATTATATTCAGCTTATTCTACAGTTCGAACAGTATCTTTCCTAAGGTGTAGTGCCTCTTGATGTTGGGAAAGTAAATGACCTCACGCGACAGTAGAGGTTTGTACTGAGGATTTACCTTCAGCTTATGGAAAAACTTTCTTACCTGGATGGTCTCATTACCAAATGTGTCAAAAATCTCAAAAACCTCCTTCATTTATCTCCAGATTTGGGGCTCCAAGATGCACCTCCTGAACACTTTTTCGACACTGTAGCTGTCGTAGTCCTCGTTGGTCCTGCTGTTGAGGAGAAACAGATTCATGAATTACTATTCGGTCAGCTTGGAAGGAAAGTGATGAGCGCAGTCTCCCAGAACATCTCGGAGAGAGTCGGGGTGGATATTGTAGACTCTGTAGAAAAGGGGACACTTTTAGAAGAAATCTTAAATGGCGTCGAAGTTGACAGTTCGGTCGTCAGGGTTGTAAACATCCTGGTAAATATCTTCAATGACCTTCTTCTCCTAAACCTTGAAAGAGTCTCCTCCGTATTTTATGCACTTAGAAAACTTGACCTTCTCCTCGAAAAACAATGTGTACTTTTGCACCATGTCCTCCAGCTTGGTGAATCTTGCACTCGGTGTCTCCGTCAAGGTCCACTCCTTGCTCTCGGGTTCCTTTACTGTCTCAATGTACTACTCGTATGAACTTTCGGTAAGGATCCGTGGTGGTAGGTCGATATTTTTTTCAGTAGGGTAAAATGGGCTGGTGAGTGCCAGGCTGGGATGACGGATGATGTGTCTTGAGAGCAGTTTGTTGGTGCTCGCAGCAGACTGGATGGTATGCTCTTGTCTTTTTGAGATAAAGTTGCTCTTGGCTTGTTGAATTTTTGTGAGGTATGGGTCTTCAATCTCTTTCATCATGTTGCGTACTGCCAGAGTTGATTCTGCGATCTGGGG
>Ga0100378_1003636_pt1 | contig 14712 bp, 14 predicted proteins | sample CryGeymeta201502_FD_81535 | JGI IMG/M metagenome (GOLD analysis project Ga0100378, IMG submission 81535) | Groundwater microbial communities from Crystal Geyser aquifers in Utah, USA - Crystal Geyser metaG 2015-02 | ecosystem: Environmental > Aquatic > Deep subsurface > Groundwater | place: USA...
CCAGAAAAGGTATAGTTGGTGCATGTGTGGGGAGTTGGATTTGAACTGGTATAGCCAAAAAGGCTCATTGCAGTGTTGGATAGTTAGTCGGCAAGGATGGTCGTTTGAGGGAGGATAACACAGGGATCAATACCAGTTTGGTTGACGATGTTGAGGTGGTAGATGGAGGTGGCACAAGCCCAACATCCGGTGGGGGTGTCATCGAAGCAGGCACCCGTGTAGTCGACACAAGTAGAAGAGCAATAGGGATCACTAGTCGCATGGTAGATCATAAGGCATGCTATCAGGCCAATCAACAGTGTTTTGTTCATTAGTAGATTAACTATTATTGTGAAAATTCTAATGTTTGATGATTTGAGAATAAATTCTGATCATTTATGAAGCCCGGGTTATGGTTTATCAATACATATCATCCCCTGATTAACTTAGCCACTCGCCTCTCTACATTTTGTTAGCACTGAGTAAACATCTGGGGTAGCTTTGGCCTTTCACTCTTTAATCTTTGACTAATAGTATTCCTTACTGACTCCGATACTCGCACAAATTGATTCTTTATCTTTTTCATAGCCTAATGATCTTCAATGCTACCTGATGATAGATTCATTAGTAATTTTGATCGATGGTTATCCGACAATCAGTACACAAAAAAAAATATTCTTCTGAAGTTTGAACTGAGTTTATGTCCTAGAGATACCTCCAAAGTTGACAACTGCTCAGATCGGAACCCTTTTTGTCATGCACAACTGTTCCGTTAATATTTCAAAGAAGGGCGTTATGGTAGGATTTATAACATTGTTTTCAGACAAATATATATAAAAGAAATTAAAACGATAAACAAACAATTCACTTAAGACTAACACGTCAGCCTCAGAAAGTAATGAACTGGAGGATGAACTCTTTTTTTGAAGATTTGTTAAAAATCAATGCTGCTTATGAAATTTTAGTGAATTAAGCTACCTGAGAGTAGAGGCAAGATGGAAAGGAGTCATCCTTTATATTCTTTTTGAATTATGAGCAGAGTTGAGGTCGATAATATAATCCCGAGAAACAGTCATGGCTCACTTAATGACCCCATCATCCTTGATGTCACCTTCACCACGCTGGCCCCTCTTGCTTCTCCGCTTACCTTTTCCGTTGTCTACGTCGGGTCAGCTTTCTCCTAAGTCCACGATCAACTTCTTTAGTAAGTCTAGATCGGACCAATAGACTAAGCTAGCACTCTCCAGTTCACACTATAGTGCCCTCCGCCCGATCTGCATCGCATTCCTCGCTAAGAACTCATATGTACCTTAATTTGTTACTTTAGGCACGACTGCTCTGATTTTATCAGGCGCTTATCTCGATCAATAATTCATCAGAGTAGGCTATTACATCCATAACGGGTACAAAGGAGAGTAAGAGCAAGCTCAATTGGACATAGTTGATGTTATTGCCAAATCGGAAAGGACCATCATTGCTGAAAAACCTAGAATCACAAAATTCTAAATTTAGTGGGAAGAAGCTATAATTCCAGCAGAGCTATAAAATTAGGCTCAAGAAAGCGATGGGCAAGCTGATATGAAAAAGAAACTTGAATAAAAGAAGAAAAACAAGTCAATACTTGAATTGGCGGCCAACCGAAAATAGTCCTCTGAGCTGTTAAGCGCCAAAGGTCAATCAGAGTACTCTCATAAATAAAAAGAAGAGGGAACCGAATGAAGAAAGTGATTGCATTATTCTGTATCTTTTGACATATTTTAGTCAGAAAAAGAAATAGAATCAATTGCGTCTGCTTCCCAATAAGCCTTGTCGGGTCATCTTGAGAGATTACTGCTTGGAGTGCAGCCTAGCCCGAGCTCGACTGATTGCAGCATCGCCGACTAAATCTCCACTCATTTCCATCACAACCACATGTTTCGATCGACTCACAGCATCAGGCTAGCTGGACTCAGTTTCAATTTTACCAGATTCGTCTTTATTGAATACTTTGCTATTAAAAATCATAGCTGTTCTGTTTAGTTGTTTGAATATTTATCTCCTTGTCTTATTGTCATTTTTAGTGATGAAGTTGAAGGTGAAAGTGTCCTTGAATTTTTGATTAGGGCTTTGAGGTCTTTGTCTCAATTTCACAAGAGAATTTTGTTCAATTAGAGAAGTATTTTTACTTTTTGTTATTTTTTGGCTGACAGATGCTCCTCTTCTTGGAAGTTCTTTTTTTTCCGACCTGAAGATCTATCTTTTTTCACTCATACAAGGCTAAGTCCCAACTCTTTATTGCGGTTTTGGTGTAAACTGAAAAATTCTATCCAGAAAATCATCAGCTGAATTGTTCACACCATAATAAGCCCGATAATTGCTGATATTATTGCTGATAAGGTTATTGCACTGTTTGGCTAGAAAGCACACCATTTCATGAGAATGTTTCTGACAGCTTACTCCTTTAGGTTTTGATATACGATTCAGATATTCATGATCAAGATCTAGGCAGTCATGTAGAGCATAGATATTCATCAGTTAGCCTCTGATTAGACTGTAGAGATGCTATCGGGAGAAAAATGTTAATCTGTTTGTCTTTTGAATTGATTGCTAAGTCCTTACTCGATCTGTTGTGGTTCTGGTGGAAAAAGTGTCAGCTTGTGAGCTGTGAATTTGCATCGGTCTTGCACCGATCTTGCTGGGTACTTTGGACTGGAATTATTCCTTGAAGATGGATTTTGACCACTGGGACAGTCGATATAGATACTGGTATGGTGCTGCCGAAGTGCTTGGTTCGTTATCACTAATGAGTGTGCTAGTTTGAGGATGTCGATGCTTGCTGAAAAAAGCATTTAGAAGTTCACTCGGTTGCTTGTTTTTTTCTGGAGAGGTGAAATACTATGTGAAGGATGGGTCATAAATTGCCATAATTTCAAGAATGGCTATCGATACCTACTTCGTTAAGAGTCTACTTGATGAGAGGAAGGTTGCTATATCTGAATTTGTTCAAGAACCGTGAGTTATTGTGCTATCCTTTGTTGCTATTTGAGTCTGTAGGTCCGCAGTAGGGCTTGAGCAGGTCGGTATTGTGCTGATTGAGGCCTTTGCGAAGTACTAACTGAGAGTTGGGGTGGTCTGATCAGTTGTTTGAGGTCGATGAGTCTGCTGATAATAATATTTTTAAGCCTCTCCATAAAATATAATAAAGCTGAATGTTCAACAGATTGGTTGGATAGAGATATCATTTGTTGATGGCATCTTGGTACACTTTGTTGGCCTTGAGGGTTTCCTCCCTCTTGAAGAATTCGTAGTCTATGACCTCAACATCTTTTTCTTATCCGAATTTTTAGTCAACAATCACTCTGATTGACATTCCTTGAGCATTGGGATTTGCTAGCTGAACTTTCAAAAATTGTTAGAATCTTTGAGAATTTCCTGCATATATTAGAGTTTACCTGCTTCAAGAACCTAGAAGTTGTCATTGATAGTCTCTAATTCAGAAGTGTTGGTATCAAATTTAGCTTCAGTCATTTTTTTGAGCACCAAGTTAACCTTCCCTTCCTCTTCAAAATGCCCAATATATACCATTTCAATGTAGACTACTCTATTAAGCTCTCCTTCAATCTCCTTCACATTCTTGATTTGTCCTACCTACCCCAAAACATACCTGAAGGATTAGTGAATGGATATTCACCCTGGTCGACGACAGTATTCTCATTGAGATAGAGATATTTCACAAGGTTGCCATTGACACGATAGTAAGTGAATTTGTTTAGCTTGTGTTTGTTCTTTGGTTTATTGGCTCCTTTCTGATGAGTTTTGGTGAAAGGTTGGATAGTCGCCCACTTAGGTAGTTCATAGTTGAGATGGAAATGTTTGATTGGATTGGGAGGTTTTGTCTGTTGGGGATGGGGGTTGTTGTTGTTCTTTTGGTCGGTAGGATTAGCTTCCATTTAAAATATATCTGATTGTATGATATTATCTATGCGCCGTCTCCTAGTGCGGGCTATTTCAAATTCTTTATTGATTAGATCAATCTCCAATCTTGACAATGAGAACCAGAAGATCAAGACAAGCTCAACTACATCATGAAAACAAGGATACTCCTTCTGCACCTGAACTTCCTAAAAGTCAACAAAAAATATCCTTCTGCTCACAGTTAATCGTAAATGAATGCTTAAGTAGATGAATCTGACCCAATCAGGAGCATCCAACATCAACAAATGGCTTCGGAAAGGGTAGCAGCTCCTCTAAGAAACTTTGGAGGCCCAGTGGAATGACAAGGTCACTCAATAACTCTAACAGCAGCCAAGTCCAGTTGATCCTCAAGTAGTGACCTAAACTACTCAGCACTGCTGGAACACAATATATTCTCAAGCCTAAGAGGTACTATCTTTCTTACTGAGTTCTAACACAAACTATCTTAATTCGATATATAGTAGTATTAGCTGTCTGACAAAATTGATTCTCTCGGAGGAGAGATCCTTCGTTTGCAGAGAGAAGCAAGAAAGAAGTATCAGGAGCAGAGATAATGATAGTGGTGATTGTCATAGTATTTAAGGTATAAGTGTTATTTTTTAAGTTATAGGTTATAGTTTTCGAAATGAGTGATCCTGTCTACAACCCATCTACTAAAAATTTGCTGCAATCGATCCATCAACGTAAGTACAGCAATTTCAAGCCTTACATCTAAGACATTGAGAATCAATAATAAAAGGCAGAAAAGGCAGTCAGCACAGCTCTATAAGAATTACTTGTCAATAAAAAATACAAAGATGTTAATTTGATGCTCGGAGGGCTCATATTGTACAAGCATGTTCTTTTGGGAGCAACCATGGATTACATAGTTATTGAGGATGTCTTTCCTCCAACCATCCATCAGCAAATATCAATGATATGTTAGTTCAAAGGAACAGAAAAGGATTTCCAGTTGAGAGGGAATGCCTACTTCAAGTAAGTTGTCGGAATGTAGCTAACAAAGGAGACATAGAACGAACGTTACAATTTTATTGTGCTTGCTTGCTAACTGCTAAAAAGTATGGCCAAGTGTTATCCCGTTGAATATGACGACAAAGAGGCCTAAAGTATATTCAAGCTCTATTATGACAGACTGGTCAATAAAGGAGTGATTTTTCCCTAAGAAAAAAAATTCATGTTTGTGAAGAAGACCGATGAGGATCTTTTCAGAAGAAATTACCAACGGTTCATGGAGTACCAATAGAATGGCTAAGAAAAAGGTGATGCTAAGACTCAAGAGCAAAAAGCCTAGCCTGTATTAATTGAGAAAAAGACTGTCAAAGAGGTTGTTCCTGTAAAATTAGAGCATGCGTCACCTAAGCAAGAAGTGGGTCGATTCAAGGCGGAAGCCCAAGATTCGAAAACAAGAGGAGTAAACATTATCGAATAAGCAAAAGCGAGAAAGCACTAATCAAACACTCTCAACCTTCCAAGTGGTTCCCCATCTCCCCCAAAAATATAGACTCCAATAAAATCCTTCAATTCGTAACAAAATGTGATGAAAGATCAAGTTAAAGCTGAGAAAAAATAGGTGGGTCCAAAAAATGAATTTAAGTTCAAGTCAACAGAATCAAAACTAGTTGACAAAGTGGCATAATTTGAAGATAAGTTCAGAAGTATTGACAAAAAAGCATCAAGACAAAATATTGAAGCGAATCATAATGCAAGCAAACCTCCACTACAGCCATAGCACAAAGCTGCAATCAAGCAGCAGAATTATTTCGATGCTTGTCCTCCTAAATATGAAGGAAATACCATGAATATATTCTCTACTTTCATGGAAGAACTTCAGACAAATTATTCAAAAAGAGAGACACCCCAGGCATCACCTAAAACCAGTCCCGTACCTTCTCCCAAAACTGATGGCTTTCCTGAGAAAAATGCTTTCCCAAAGCCCAAGCCCAAACATGAAGTCCCTCAAGCTAGAAAAACTGCTCCTAGGCATGAATAGCCGAGGCCGAAGAGATAGCCAGAAAAGGAGAAAGTATCAGATATGTAAACAGTTCCTGTAATAACTGTGGTTAGACCTCCTCCTTAAAGTTAGCCCAAGCAATAGCTAAGCATCAAAGTTGAGCTTGAAGAAAAGAAACACGTTACAAGTCAATAAAACATTTCGAAGAAAGAAGTGGTCAAGATCAATGTTGAACCTCCTATTAGCAGAGAAAGTTTTCATCCAAAAAGAGTTCAAACTCCTAAATCTCTGAGAAGAGTATAAAAACCTCATGCATATCACTCAATAGAGCTGGAAAATAATGTAAATACAATAAAACAGCAAGAAATCCTTCCAGAACGAAACAATTCAGGATCTCTCTCAAGAGGACATCGACCTAAATCTCTCCCCAAAACCGAAAGACAGAAATTTATTGACTTTGGTGTCACAAATTATAAGCAAATGACAAAGTACCAAAAAAATAATTTACTTGATGAATTTCTAAGCAATGGAGGGATCAGAAGAGATGAACCTATAGATGTGTTCAACAAAACTCTGTCTTATTTTGCCGTGTCAAGAAAAAAAGTTAGGGTTGGTTGTCACTAATTATAGAAATTCCATTCAGCAGGCTAAATGTTGGAAAGAATGAAACTGGACAAACATGAAATAGTTTTCAATGCTCGCTATTTTGAACCCTTAACCTTATAGATGAATTCTCTCAGAGGTTAAGCATTAAATTTATTCGGTTCTGGCTGCAGTTATGGTCATTTTTATTTCGGCAGGTACATTGAAGCTCGACTAATCAAAGAAGGAGACAACTAATACCTGCTATCTCTACACAATATAGCTGATGAGCCTCTAGTTATTTAACATCAAGAGATGAAAAATGCCAAGTTTAGCCGCAGAATTTAGATAATCACTTGGGCCAACAAATAAGTTATAGCCCCTTGCACTCTTCCTCAAAATGGATATCTGGATATCAAATTTCATTTTAAGGTCTATGACCTTAACTTCAAATTTTTGACCTTCCAATTGATCATCAATAAAACTCTCTAAAGTTTGGTTCTCCCAATAACCTTGCTCGATATATGTCAAATCAGTCATTCTGATATGAGACATATGCAATAATTTGCACTCAAGGGAAGTATCCTCACTTCTCACCCTTTCAGACTCAGAGCAGCTGGTCTTCCTCAATTCATGGGGGGCTACCGTTTCTAAGACAAATCAGCTCGAATATAGCAATCAGCAATCATAGGCCAATGTTCAATCCAGATGGATCGTATTGATCGCAACGAAACCTCAATGGCCGATCTTCACGCAGTAGTAAAGTTACTTGACCATTCCTCACACAAGGTCCAATTGTAGCTTCTATACAGCACAAAAGATCAATAGAGCATGAATTTGGCAAAAGTCATGCTGTATTTACTCACTTTCTTGTTGGTGGATTGATAGTTGATGTTTTTATTGTTTAAGAGAGAGCTGTTATTGACTTTATTATATTTTTATTATGACCAATAAAGAGTAAAAAATGTCAGCACAGCACCTGCTGACTCTAGTCTAAGGAAAAAAGTACAAATAATATAAGTTGTACATCCAGTAAATCGAAAACCAGGTACCTGATGCTGAACAAGCAGTCGCACGAGTGCTATCTGATATCTTAGTATAGAAAAAGTATGACAGACCAGACCTGGCTTTTAACGCTCTCATTCTCTACCGTTAATTACTCATCAGTGCCTCCTTTGACTATTTGTGCTAGCAGGAATACTTCCCACAAGCCATCCATCGCTAACTAGGCAAGATCTGTTCTTTCAACCACACAGAAAAAGATATATACAAACGTGGCGAACGATACTTTGTCTAAAACTACAAAATACCAGCTGAACGTTAAACCTAAAAATATGGTTATAACTTCCTCTTGTTAGCCTTGGAGTTACTGAAAGCTATGAGCAAATGGTATCCGAGTGATTATTTGGACCCCAAGAAGAAGAGCATTTTTAGGGAGATGTACTATAAATTAATCGATAAGGGGGTGGTTTTCCCTTAGGAAAAAGATTTTAACTATGTCAAGGAGAAGGACTACAATCGATTTAAGTAAAACTATGATAGGTTCAAGAAAATTCAGGATGCGGTTGATAATGAATACAAAGAAACACCTGCACCTAAAGAAATAAATTCTATTGGAAATGTAATGGTCAACTTGCCAGGATAGGATGATAAAAAGAAAGGAAATACTCTTAATTATGACTTGAAATAACTGACGCCTATCATGGACTCTTAGAAAAACATGGAAAAAATAGTCGAGAGAAGCACTTCGGCTTTGAATACAAAATCGGGAGAAGCTGTAAAAGATTTCAATGAAATTACTAAAAGTATATTGAAACCTCAGAAAAAGCAAAGTTTTCAACCTGAATACAGATAAGCCGACGAAAGAAGAAAATCGTTCCTAAGAGAAGATAAAAAATAGATGAAAAATGAAGACTACAACATCAAAATTATGAAACCTGAAGAATAACTTATCAAATCTAGTCTAAAAGATATAAGCAAGACTTTCAAGCAATAGTTCCACACTCCCTCCAAAATACCCTAAAGTCAATCTGTTTATGTGAATTTACCTGAAGAGGTGCAGAACAAACTCAACTTGGGAGCAAACAAGCAATACATAAAGAAAAAATATAACGACCGATATCGCTAATAACCCCAGCTATATAAACAAAAGTCACCTTTGAAGATGTCTAGAACTGAAAAACCCCATGAATATCCTCATCATCCTCCGGGGTATCCTCATTATTAGACTCCTGTTAAATCTTTTAGCCATAGGTCAATGCCCAAGACAGAAAGGTCAAGAGTTCATGAGACACCGGTTCAAAAAAAGAGTAGATCAGGGATGTGGATGAATACCTTCACTCCTCCTCAGATTCAAAGTCGTCTCAGGATAATGACTCTGTCTCAGATGTCTTAGCAAAGAAAATAGATGAGCATGGACTAAATCCATAGGTTCAGGGAGATAACTGACCTCTTCTATAAAATGAGACTCGATGAATCATTTTTCTAAGTGAAGACAAATTACTTCAAACCTTTGACCATAGCCATGACTAGTTTAAGATAGGAAGCTCTCAAAACAGGAGAATATCCAGGTTCATCAAACCCATTTTATCGTGGAGGCAATATCGAAGTTCGTTTGCTGAAGTAGCAAGGACACAGATTCACCTTGAGTCTAAGAAACACAGATGATGCGGCTTTGCTAGTAGGCTATAAAGATATGGGGCAGTATCGTCACAGTAATCAGATAGAGATCTTAAACTGGGGCAACAAAAAAAGCATAAATTATAATCCATCTTGTTCACTCCTCAAACATCAGTATCTTGACATCAAATTTACAGTTTAGGTAGTCGATCATTCCATGAAGTTCCTGCCATTTGATCTGGCTATCAATGGCTAGGATTGTTTCTTGATGCTGCCTGTCACCTTACTGGATATGAGCTCTGTCCATCCTTTGCATAACCCTAACGATATAGAAAAATATAGTCTAAATGGTGTTACTTTAGCCTGCTAACCCTTCAACTTAGCTAGTGAATAATTGCCGGCTTTTATGGGTGCATTCAGGTTCAAATCATTTTATCCCCAGTCGATACATCAATTTAAAGACAGAATCATTGGAGGATGTACTCTGATTATTCCCACCGACAAGTACCTGCGAACGGAAGATAGAAGTATAATTATTTTAGCTCGACTGGTCAATTACCCCAAGAGAACAATCCAATTGATCGCTCTCCATCACCGAAGAACCACCTAGTAGATTGAGTACAGTCAAAAGATCCTTCAATTATTGTATTTTTTGATGGTAGATCCATGATTGTCAATCATATTTTTATTCATAATGTGTGATTGATGATCAAAGATAAGCATTGAGGTTGGGGAAAGCCTGCTTGAAAGAGGCTCTCATTGACTCTCTATCTTTTTCTGTTAGGCTGTTCCATCGCACGTCGATTTATTCGAGCAAGGTCCAACTTGAATTCTTCATGCCGCTTAGTCCCTTCATTGTTATTTTATTTTATCCTGAGTCCAATCATTAATACTTAAGTTCAGGTCTCTTAGCTTCCTCCAGTCACATCGAATAAGTACTTCCACTCCTTCGTGGGTCAAGTGATTGCGAGAGAGGTCTAACTGTCTGAGTTGAGGCCAGTTTGCCTGCTCAAGGTGGCCTACAGCTGCATCGTTCAGACTCGCCTCAGCTGAATGTTATACTATTTACTGAGGATGAGAGTATGCAGGTCGGTATATTGGGCTGTAACTAGAGCTTTGATGCCCTATTATCGGATGCGATTAGCTCCTAAATTAAGCACCATCAGGTCAGTATAGTTAGCCTTGACAAGAGCCTTGACGGCTTCCTGGTTGATATGCGTTTGGACTAGCTAACACAAAAGGTACATAAGTCGAGCTCAATCATATTTTTCCAAGGGCCACTCAAGATGGCCTCCATTCCTTTATTACCGATTTTATTTTCATCTGAATATATATGATACAATACTTAGGGCCAGATGTCTCAACTAGGTCCAGTTAGTTTTTTTGAGGAATTATACTCCCTGAGTCGTGATGTTGTTGTTGCCAAGTCGAAGAGCAGTCAACTTAGGCCAGTTACCTGCACAGAGGATCTCCAGGCCTGTATCTTAAATGGTGTTGTTTGATAGATTAATCTATCTGAGATCTTTCCAGGTTCCATTGACGAGATGACTCATACCAGTAGGGCCAATTCTGTTGCCTTCAAGGATCAGATCTGTCACAATTTGGTATTTTTATTTCATGATTCTTTCTAATTTCTCATTGCAGACCCATCGATATTCTACATTAAAGAATGAGTACTCAGATTTAGATGTCCAACTTTTTTTGAGAAGTTATTGTTGAGAAGTTCATATAAAAATCTGTATAATTTGAAACCTTTAGTTACTTCGGGAGCTGAAGAGTCAGCCCACAACACAATGCCAAACACCAACCATTAACCTTGAACTTGTACCATCACTGGAGCTCCGTAGCTCTTCGGATCTAATTTGCCATTGATTCCGAATACTTTAGGACTCATGGAAGTCAGTTTAGTGTTTGACCTGCATAGTTGGCTCCTTTCTCCTTCATAGCCGACTATCGTAACTTGTGATGTAGGATCAAGTCGATCATAATCAAAGGCAACACCCAGATATCCCATCTAGTCATCCATTGATTTTTATAATTCTAGAACTGAGAAGTCAAGATAATTTTCGCTCTTGACAAGTCCTTCTCCTTAGAAAAGTCCGTCCAAGTAATGTGCTTTTTTGACCTTGACTCTAATAGGTGCTAGTTGTCCTCTGAAGACAACATGAAGAGATGAGTATTATTTCCTGCTATCAAATTTCATGCAGTTATGGGCACATGTCAATGCCAGTTGCTTGTGGATCAGGAAAGCAGTTCCTGTAGATAATATTTGTCCTTCATCTTCGGCTTCTACGTAGCCGACACAACATTCAGGATATCCAACTTTAGTCTACACATCTGACATTTTAGTCATTGACCTTTCTGTTTTAAGTTCTGTGCTGCTCTCTTGCACCTGTCCATGTGCTGGTATCGTACTCAACTTTCGTTACTTCCCTTTCTGAGGTGGTGCGGGAGGTTGCGCAGGCACTTTACCTCTCGATATAAGGGAATGCAACAACTTTTCATTGGCCATATGATAGATTTCCTCCTGCACTTCCTGAACGGGCTGTTGTTGTTGCTGTTGAACAGCTCCTTTTTAGTTTTAGTTTCCCATTGATCGATCAAATAAATATTATCAGTCATAAGCCATTCAATTTATATATTTTATAGTTTATTGTTAGATCAGCTAGAGAAGATATGCCTAAACTACATACTATCCTGTTACTGGCTAGCATTATAATTGCTGTATCAAGCATCAACTTCTTCAATTTGAGACAGTTGAACAAAACCAACGGAGCCATGTGCCTAGATGGTTCTCCTTACGGCATCTACATCTATGAACCTGATCCCAAAGATGTCAAAACTGTGGCCAACAAACTGCTGATCTTTTGGGAAGATATTCCTTTTGGTTGGTGCTACAAGACCAGTACTTCAGCTTCAACTTAATAATGCCACAAATTTATCACTCAAGATAATCTCAATCAATTCGCTTCGTCTGTAAATTGGTCCAGTAACATTAATTTCCTTGATGGCATTTTGAGTGTTGAAAATGGAGGATATTTTACGAATTGGTATAAAGTAATCATCAAGAGTTGTGATGGTGGTAGTTTCTTGGGTAATGCTGATCCGATTGTCTTCAAAAGGCAGAAGATGTACTTCAGAGGATCACAAAATGTCAAAGAAGCAGTCAACTACCTCAATAAAATCAACTTTCTCAAAAATAGAGAAGAAGTTGTCATGGTGGGATCATTCAATTCAGGAGTTGCTGCTCTTCAGTGGAGTGATTACTTCAAGTCACAAACCTCAGGCTCTTTTAGAGTGATAGCTGATGCTACTGTATTTCTCAATAGTCTCAACTATGAAAACAACCAGACTGTAATTGAGGACAGAATGAGACAAATCCAACAATTCACCCTCTAAAGCACCGATTTACCCAATCAAGCTTGTGCTCAGGCCAATAAACCTGACCTTTGGAAGTGTTTCTTTGCAGATGAGTTGATCAAGCACATCAATCATCCTGTTTACTTCCTTCAGTCTCTTTATGATGGATTCGGAATTGCTGAAGTCTTAGGATTTAAGTGTGCTTAAGATACTGCTTCTTTATCCGAGTGTACATAAGAGCACAGGAAGATTATCGAAGAATATCATTGGAATCTTACTTCGGCATTAAATATCATAACAAAGTAAGAACAACACAGTGCTTATGGAATTTCATGTGTTTCTCACTCATTTTTGGGAATCAGATGGAACAATGATTAATTTGAAGTTCCTGAGTTGAGCGGTCATCGAGCCATGAACTCTGTATCAAGTTGGGCCTAGGGAAAAGGAAGATAGTTGTATATCGATACTGTTGAATGGCCCAATAACAAACCATGTGCACGAAAGGCAGTCACCACTTACAACCTCAAGATTCAATGATCCATCCTCATACAGATATATCATAGCATATGTATCAAGGTGCTCAATCACTTGGTTGGCTCTTTACTAGCTAGATTCCTTTGTTATTGGCGACAATTTAATAAAGTTACTCAACTTCTTCCTTCTCTCCTTTTTAATTTATTTTTATTCGTTGAATGGCGAGGACAAGTTTTTAGTTTTGAGCTAATCCCTTGATTGAATCCATCGGTAATTTCAGCTCTACTTTCTGACTATCTGTGCTTTCGTTGAGTCCATTCATGGAATCTTCAGGTAAAAATTTACTGTTGTTCGCTTCTGAAAGCATATTGATGACACATTCAGAAATATCCAGAACATTTCTGTTGTTGACTTTACTAAGCTTTATCTTTGAGTTTTGGGAAATGTTGGAGATCGAGATGCTGTCCATTTTAGAAAAGGAAACATCAGAAAAAGGAATTACTTCTGCTTGAGGCACAGCAAATGAACATTCATTACCGATGCTGGTCTCACTTCTGGCAGAGTCATCACTTTTCTAATGAAAAACTCCTACCGTTGTAGCTGAATCAAAGTCATCAGATGGTTTTACTGACACTGCTTTTGTTTCAATCCAGCGAATCATAGGTTGTTAAGGGTTTGAGCATGCGATAGGTTCTACTTCTTTATTGGTCTGCACTATATAGACGTCTTCTTCTGCTATTTTTCTCAACAGTTCGTTGAATTCCTTCATCATTTCATCGATTTTTTCCTGCATTTTATCTTCGGAAGGGACTTACTTGCAAGTATCCAATCTCTAAAATTTAGCCTTCTGAGGTTTAGTCTGACCTTTTAGCTCCTTCATCCCCATCTTTTGATAGACTTTTTGCTGAATTGTGCATAGATGTGGATTGGAAGGATCCAGATAAAGTGCATAGTTAATCATATTCAAAGATTCGATACGTTTGTTCTGTTATAAATTAAGGACACTTTTCAGAGCTCTTGCTTACTTGTTGTTGAAACTATATTCGATAGCTTTTTAAATGTGTTCTTCTTTTTTTTCTGAGTGGGCAATCAAAAGATGAGCAACTGACAAAGCACAGCATAAATTTTTGAAAGCCACCTCATATTGTTTTAAAGAGTAGTAAATTGAAAATAGGTTGAAGTAGGCATGATGATTAAGGGGATCCATGACTAAGGCTTGCCCAAGATCAGCAATCGCTTGGGATGTTTATCCCAGTTGATACTCGAATAGAGCTTTTGTGCTATATAATTCTGAAGTAGGTTGCTTTTTCAAATATTATTTTGCGATTAAGAGTCCTTGTTTGAATTCTCTGGCAAAAAACTTGGTTTAGATGATGACAAGTTATTCCGCGGACATTAATACGGATAAATTATAATGCCAATTTACTCTCATTTGATATCGTATCATCAATCAGCATCAGAAATAAATGTAAATGGATCAGCTTCTTTATGGTTGTGATCAACATGTATTTTTCCATATTCAAAGCATCGAAAAAGTATATATTTTAGCAATCTGAAAGTTTATCACATGCTATTTCCTTCATTTTACCACTATTTGTTAGTTATTTGAGCTGACATTTTTGTTTTTTTTTCGTTTTTTATCAAATTTCTTCTATAATTTGAAGAAAATTTCGTTCTTCGATAATGGGAGCTTGTGTTGCAATAACTAACAACGATGTCTATTGTCCAGAGTCATAGAAGAAGTATATTGAGCCTGACTTTCGCAAATAAATTAGGCAAGAAGTATAAAACTC
>Ga0100378_1003639_pt1 | contig 14704 bp, 13 predicted proteins | sample CryGeymeta201502_FD_81535 | JGI IMG/M metagenome (GOLD analysis project Ga0100378, IMG submission 81535) | Groundwater microbial communities from Crystal Geyser aquifers in Utah, USA - Crystal Geyser metaG 2015-02 | ecosystem: Environmental > Aquatic > Deep subsurface > Groundwater | place: USA...
ACGTTTAATAACAGCGCCATTGGCTTCTGTATTAATTTTAGGTTCGACTACATTGGTTTCTACTTCACCAGAATGTTCGTGTAACCTTTCTAATGTATGTATTTTATCAGCAAGTTCGTGGTTTTTTTCATCGCAATTGTTTTCACTAGAATGTTCTGTTCCGGAATGTTTATCTGATGTTTCTGGCTCAATATCCCTTAGTTCGAGTTCTCCGATTTTATTACCTAGATCGTCTAATTGAATTTCGTGGATTGCTGTTCCTAAATACCGAGTTAAAACATATTTTGGATCTCTCATATATTCTTTCATACCTTAAAATTATTAAGCATTATTTAATATTATAATACCAAATTTCTCTTCTACGACTTCGTTTTTCTTTAAAAGTTCATCAATTATTAAACCGTCATTGTATATAATTTGCTCCCAATCATTTTCTAACATTTTCAATCTAAGCACACCAGCAATAATAAACAAAACTACATAAGCTGAAACAGTACCCAGAATAATATGAAATCCTTTATTGTCAGTAATAACCGTAGGCTAAGTAAAAATAAATAATTATATATATTATATAATATTACCAATATATAAGTTTCTCTATAACAGTATATAATTTCAATATTGATATTGTTTAACGCATTTAATAAACCTTGCTTGAAAATATTTCCTATATCTTCTTCCGTTGAGGTTGTTACTCTTGATGCTGCACATTCACATATGGCATAATTAAAAATATCCATTCCTTTGTATATACAATTTGCGTTACATGTAACTGTTATATTAGGGTAAAATAAACTACGTCTTTGGTTTATTGTAATATAATTTCCATCTTTATCGACTAGTGTTACACAAAAACTGTTAAAGAAAGCTGAATTTCCATTAGAGAGGTCGACTGCAGATAGATTACCATTTGTAGTGAAGTTATTTGTGAGTAATATTTGTTGTACTTTTTGTATTTGTATAGTAGTACTTACCGGTAAAGGAATTCCTACCCTTGTATTAAGATTAGTACATAATGTCTGATCTAATTCTTTTTTAGTTATCGGATTAAATAACTTAAAAGATGTTGATGAACCAAAATTAATATCAGTGGAGTTTGATTGTGCTATACTCTCTTGTTTATTTACAGATAATCCTGAGCTAAAATCAATTTTGAAATAAAGTAAGTCCATTGATTGAGGAATTTCATAATACTTTTTTAAATAATTCTCACACTCAGTAAAATTAATCGTAGTAAGCCCATTTTTCCTTGATTCCGTATTAGCAGCTTCTATATCTGAAGAGGACATAATCTGCAATGAAAACATTTGATTTATAAAAGTACTCCTAACATTGCTAGTCATCATCTTTCCAAGTAAACTTGTAGTTAGCTGCTTTAACACATTAACTTTGCTAATTTGGTCATCAGAAAGTTCAGAATAGGAAACTAATTTTGAATTGATAAGAGTATTGTTTTTGCTAAATAAATATTAAATAAAGCATGTTATTAAGTTTAAGGATAATTAAGTTAGTTTAGTTAATTTAGCTTACATTGACATCATCATTGTTATATCAAGTAAATTCAACAGATTTTTACTGTCTGTATAGGTCAAGTTTGTATTGGCATTTATAGATTCATTTACTTGTTTGACAGTTAGATTGTAAAGACTATTTAGTAAGTATGGAGTTACGAAACTTGTATTTTGTATTAATATTAATTGCATATTGACTAATGTATTTGAGTCGAGTGAAGTGAGGTTGGTTGTGTTGGAAGAACCTACTCCGTTTATTACGTTTTTAGTAACTAAATAGTTAAATTGTGTCTCAGTATACTCACATAAGTCTCCCATATAAGTAGATTGACATTTACAATTCTCTTTATAATTTGCCACGTAACAAGTTCCATTATTTTGACAATTATTTTTAGTACACAAAGTTTTTAAATATTCAGGTAATAAAGTTGTTGTGTTAGCTATTGTACTTGTTTGTAAACCTAAATTTAATAAATAAGAATTAAATTATTAAATTATGTATTATTACTTTCTAAGCAAGTATTAGTAACAAGATCATTTGTAGTTCCAGCTGGACAGAACAAAGCGCATTGTCCTTGGTATACAACTCTTCCAAACTCTTTACAGGATAAGCATATAGAAGTTACTGGATGAGGTAAATATCCTGCCTGACAAGAAGTAGTACATGAGTTAGTTTCTTTCGATATGTATTTCTTATCATCTCTGCAGTTATTACAAATATTTGAAGTTGTGTTATAATAAGTGTATGTATCTACTGAGTAAGGAAAGGGGCAAGAATCATAACATATATTATTGTAATAGTACTTATTAGTATCTCTACAATCATAGCAAACATTATTCGAATCTGGTACTTCATTTTTTGGACAGTTTAATAAACAAACTTTATCTTTATTATATTTGCAAGGTACACATTTATTATATTCATTTGCTATATAACTTGTAGGACATTTATCCACTATGGTCTCATTAAAATTAAACTTTTTTAATTCAATATAGGCATAACAAATTGTTTGTCCTGGGTATACTGCTGTTTGTGGTGGACATTTTTCAATACATACACTGTTATAGGTGTAAGATATTCCACTCGTGCCACAATCTGAGTAAGCGTTAAATTCAGTATTTACTTTTGTAGCAAAAACAGCAACATTATCTTGACATGTTCCTTTATACCATTTTTTTGGAGGAGAAAGTTTATTACAGTTAGTACATGTTTTTCCTATTATGTCTTTTGCAGTGTATTCTGGACATTCCTCGACGCATTTGTTTTCATAATTAAAATTATTTACCGAAGGACAAGCCACGCAATTTTTCTTATCATCAAAAATATAACCTGGATCACATTTCTTAACGCAATTATTATTAAAATAGTATAATTCATCTGAACATTGTCTACAAATCTTAAATCCATTTTCTAAATCATTTTTAAAATTGAATCCGCAGTCTTTAATACAAATATTCGGAGTTACAAACTTTTTAATGAAAAGCGTACATTTGTCACATGTTTTATCAACCTCATTAGGGAAATAACCAAATTTACATTGAGCAACACATTTGTCATCCTCAAGGTATAAATTCCCTTCACACTTCTTCGAAATAAAGAATAATTGATTTGCCGCCTGAGCATAGCTTTGACATGGGTTCATAACCAAACCAACAGTCCCATCTTGACTCGTTGCTGATTCTATACATTTTCCAGTAGTGACAGAACTAATAAAGAAATCATCATTTTGTGAGCTTGGGTTTTTTATAAAGTAAAAATCTTGATTATCAGTTGTGTTTCCATGATATACGTAAATAGGAACAGTAGAAATATTAGCTGAAAGAGGACTTTCTGTTATTATGTAATTTGTATTGACAGTTGATTTGATTTGTAGGCTGCTTGTTAAAGCATCAAAACTACTCATTTCAAACTTTTGACTTAGCGAAGTGTCATTACAATCAGAAAAACTTAGATAACTATAGTCATGAAGTGATGCTGATGTCGTAACACATTTTTTAGTACTTGATAAAATTATTTTTACTTTTGAATTAATATTTGTAGTAGTTGTAGTTGCTGTATTCACTGAAGTATTAGAAGTAGTTAAATAACGAATACGTAGGTTGTTATTTGAATATGAATTATTAAAGACATTGGTAATATTAAAGTTATTAAAGACGGAGTTATTGTAGTTAATTTTATCATTTTGGTATATGTAATCGGCATTATCGAGGATTGAAGTAAGTTTTGATGTATTTGTGATTGCTGTCATCATTATTGTCCATAAAAAGAATTTTATGTTGGAGCAGTCTAGTATCATTTAATTTATTATTATTTCATTAAACTTTATTTATATAATTTAAAAATAAGTTTACAATATAATTAAGAAGTGACATTGGTAATTATAATTATTTATTTATTATTTATTTTCTTACTTTCTAATAATTTCATTAAATAGTATAGTAAATAGTATAGTAAATTAGTGAGCAAGTAAATAAGTTTCAATTATTGATTACATGTTATAATGTTTTTGCTTATGTTTATGTTTATTATGTTAAGAAAAAGTAATTGACAATTACAATATTACGTATATTTTAATTTACAATAATAAATATAACATATTATATACTATCACACTATAATTATAATAAATATATCAATTAGTTTTATTATATATTAGTTATTATAATTTTTTATTAATATTATAACTTTATTTTAGGAATAAACTCCTACTATGATTCATAAATAACTTCTTACTTCTTACTAATTTTAGTATCCTTTACCTATTGTAATCTTCTAATTACAAAACAAACTCTAAATTAATACTTCCAAATAAAGAAAGACGCTAATAATTAATAAGATTAATAAAGATATTATGATTAATATAACTAAATAAACTTACTATAGCTTTTTCTGGAGTTTAGCAGCAGCCCTAAGACCACCAATTACTAGAGGAATAGCAAATTCAATAATGATCAAAGAAATAAAGGTTATTACAACACCGATAATCCATCTGTCTACTACTGGGGCATATATTTCACAGAAATTCATTATGTAATACATCATAATTACTTCTTCGGTAATAACCAATATATAGAAAATTGCATATCGATATTTCATCAATTTTGTGAACTCCTCACTAAAATTAAAAAAAATTAGATAAATATAATATACTAGCCATTATTGATTGATTCGTGAGATATCTTTAATAATGAGTTATTTAAAACTTCATAAGCATTTTTTGGAACGTATAATATAATATAATGAAGTGAAGTTATTGTAATAACAATTATAATGGTCATTATTGTTTTGAATCCTTCTTGGCTTAGTGAGATATATAATTCACCCTTTAATTAAAATATTAAATAAATACCATATCTTTATTTTCTGTTTTATTTCCATTAGTTATTAAATCATCACTCATAAATAATGCATTAATACCTAGTGATAAGACAAACTTATGGAAGAATTCTACTATACTGATATAATAAGGTTTGAGTATAGTTCTTTTCCAAAATATTGAAACTATTAGACTTGAGTCTTGAACCATATCCCAGTAATATTGACAAAAACTTCTATGATCTAATAATAATTTTCCTTTATATGGAGTTTTTTTATAGTCTTGCTTAGTCAAATCAAAATTTAATTTTTCCTTTAATTCCAATAGATCGCTAACTCCTCTTTTAACAGTTGGAATCACTTGTGGACCAGTTTCAAAATTAACTTCAATGAGTGATGTTGTTGTCTTTTTACTTTCTCTACGTCTAGTAGCAGCGCCATTCACTTCAACGATAATATTATCATCAGATTCAATAGCTGGCTCTTCTTTAGAATTTTCCTTAAACCTTTCTAAAGTATCTATCTTATCTTCATGTACACCTTCAGGGTCAGAGATCTTTTCTTGTGAGGTCTTTTCTTCAGGGATATTTTTATGAGGCTCATGAGGGATACTTTCACTTGAAGATTCTTTTATTTGCCTTTCTTTTTGATCAACAAGTTCAAGAGGTTCGATTTGTTCGACATCTTTGACTAGTATTTCACCGATTCTATTACTATCTAATTTGTCTATGTCGGCGATTTCATTTTCGTTATTTTCTGTTCCGATATACTTAGTTCTCATATACTCGTTTAAATCTAATTTGTTAAAAATTATATTTTAGGATTTAATATACCTTCGAATTTTTCATTAACTTCTTTGTTCTTAAGCATTTCATCAATTATTAAGCAATCATTATAAAAGATTTTCTCCCAATCGTTTTCTAACATTTTCAATCTAATCACAGCAGCAATTATAAATGTAACTATAAAAGTTGCAATTGTTCCTATAATAATATGGAATCCTGTATTATCTGTAACTAGCTTAGGCTAAACAAAATAAAGAATGTAAATTATATAAATAAAATAAATAATAAAGTTACCAATATATAAGTTTCCATCTCACAGTACCAAATATCAACATTGACATTACTTATCTCATTTAGACTAGCTTGTGTAAAAATATTTCCTATATCTTCATGTTTGCTTGCTGCACATTCACATATTGCATAATTAAATATATCCAATCCCTTGTATATACAATTTTCTTTACAAGTAGTTGTTACATTTGGGTAAAGTAAACTTCGTCTTTGGTTTAGTGTAATATAATTTCCATATTTATCGACTAGTGTTACACAATAATTGTTAAAGAAAGCTGAATTTCCATCAGAGACGTCGACTTCAGAAAATTGACCATTTGAAGTGAAGTCATTTGTAAGTAATATTTGTTTTACATTTTGGATTTGTATAGCAGTTCGTACAGCTATTGGGATCCCTACTCTTGTATTGTAATTTTTACATAATTTCTGATCTAGTTCTTTTTTAGTTATCGGATTAAATAACTTAATAGAAGTTGATGAACCAAAAGAAATATCAGCAGAGTTTAATTGTGCAATACTCTCTTGTTTATTTACAGATAATCCTGAGCTAAAATCAACTTTGTAATAAATTAAGTTCATTGATTGAGGAATTTCATAGTACTTTTTCAAATATTTCTCGCAATCTTCAAAATTAAATGTCGTAAGACCATTTTGTTTCGCCTCCTCATTAGCAGCCACTATATCTGAAGAGGACATAATTTGCAATGAAAACATATGATTTATAAAAGTACCCTTAATATCGCTAATGGACATCTTTCCAAGTAATGATGTTGTTAACTGTTTTAGAACTGTAATTTTGTTAATCGTATCATTGGAAAGTTCTGAATACGGAGCTAATTTTGAGCTGATAAGAGTATCGTTTTTGCTAAATAAATATTAATAAAATAAGTTAATTAATATTAATTAATATTAATTAAGTTAATTTAACTTACATTGCAATCATCATTGTTGCGTCAAGTAATCTAAACAAATTTTCACTGTTAGAAAATGTCATGGTTTTATTGGTATTTATAGAATCATTTACTTGTATAACTGTATAATTATATAGACTATTTTGTAAGTGTGGAGTTACGAAAGTTGAATTTTGTTGAACTAGTAATTGCATATTGATTAATGAAGTAAGGTCAATAGAAGTGATTGTATTTGTACTGTCGTAGGTTATTCCGTTTATTGCATTTTTAGTAACTAAATATGCATATTGAGAGTCTGAATACTCACATAAGCCTCCCATATAGCCGGATTGACATTTACAATTCTCTTTATAATTTTCTACGTAGCAAGATCCATTATTTAGACAAGAATTCTTAACACATAATGTTTTTATGTAATCTGGTGATAAAGTCGTTGTATTAACTATTCTACTCGATTGTAAACCTAAAATATATTATAAATATTTATTATATTATTAATATATAATTAATTATTATTACTGTCTAAGCAAGTATTAGTAACAATATTAATCGTTGTTCCTTGTGGACAGACTAAAGCGCATTGTCCATTGTAAACTACTTTTCCAAATTCATTACATGATAAGCAAATCGAAGTTACTGGATGAGGTAAGTATCCTGATTGACAAGAAGTAGAACATGAGTTACTTTCTTTCAAAATGTATTTCTTATCATCTCTGCAGTTGTTACACATTCTTGAAGTTGTATTATAATAAGTGTATGTATCTTCTGAGTAAGGAAAGGGACAAGAATCATAACATAGATTATTGTAATAGTATTTATTAGTATCTCTACAATCATAGCAAACATTATTTGAGTCAAGTGCTTGATTTAGTGGACAGTTTACTAAGCAAACCTTTTCTTTATTATATTTACAAGGTACACATCTACTATATTCATTTGCTATATAACTTGGAGGACAATTATCTACTATAACATCATTAAAATTAAACTTTTTCATTTCAATATAGTCATAACAAATTGATTGCCCTGAGTATACTGTTGTTTGTGGTGGACATTTGTCAAGACAAATATTGTTATGGTAGTAAGATTTTCCATTTGCTCCACAATCTTCAAAGGCATTAAACTCTGCATTTATCAATGTAGAAATAAAAGAAACATTATCTTGACATGTTCCTTTATACCATTTTTTTGGAGGAGAAAGTTTATTGCAGTTAGTACATGTTTTTTCTATTATGTCTTTTGCAGTATATTTTGGACAGTCGTCGACACATTTGTAGTCATAATTAAAATTATCTAACGAAGGACAAGCCACACAATTTTTCTTCATATCATAAATATAACCTTTATCACATTTCTTAACACACTTATTAGTAAAAAAGAATAAATCATCTGAACATGGTCTGCAAATATTTAATCCACTTTCCAAATCACTTTTAACATTCACTCCGCAGTTACTAATACAAACTTGAGGATTTACATTCTTATTAATGAAAAGCGTACATTTGGCACAAGTTTTTTCAACTTCATTGGGGAAATTACCAAATTTACATTGAGAAACACATTTGTCATCCTCAAGGTATAAATTCCCTTCACACTTCTGGGAAATATAAAATAATTGATTTGCCGCCATATTAATACTTTCACATGTGTTCATAACTAAGCCAAATGTTCCATCTACATTCTTTATTGATTCTATACATTTTCTAGTAGTGACAGAACTAATGAAGAAATCATTATTTTGTGAACCAGGGTTTTTAATAAAGTAAAATTTTTGATTATCAGTTGTGTTTCCTTGAAATGAGAAAATTTGAACACTAGAAGCAGTAGCTGAAAGTGAACTTTCTGTTATTAAGTAGCTTTTATTGTTATTTGATTGAATTTTGAGGGCAGTTGACGAAGAATCAAAGCTATTCAAATCAAACTTTTGACTTAGGGAATTGTCACTACAATCAGATAAACTTAAATAACTAAAGTCTTCAAGTGTAGCTGCTGTTGTAACACATTTATTAGAACTTGATAAAATTATCTTTATTTTTGTAGTAGCTCCTGTATTGACAGAAGGATTTGGAGAGTTGACCGTTGTTAAATTTCGGGAACGTAGGTTATTATTTAAGTTTGATCTATTAAAATCATTAGTGTCCTTAGTGGTACTGTAGTTATAGCCGAAATTAGTATTGTCATTGTTATAATGATTAGTGTAGTTGTATTCGTAGTTGTTGAGGATAGAACTTAATTTAGAGGTAGTTGTAATTGCAGATAGTATTATAGTCCATAATATGTACTTAATGTTCGAGAAATCGTGTAACATTTTTTATTATTATATAATGAGACATATGAAGCCTTTATCTAAATATTTATGGCATCATGTAATAATGACATTGAAAATTACAAAAATTAATTACAATAATAATTATAATATTATAAATATTATAATAATTTATAAACTTTGTAATCTGAATATAATATTAATTTATTTAGGAATTTAAATCATTAATATTAAGTTAATATTAACAAACTATTTGTTTTATTAAATAATTAATAAATGAAGTTTTTAGTTTTTTTAGCAATTATATTAGTTGCATTACAGAGTTTTACTTTAGCCTCCGAAGGAAAGAAGGACTATAAGTTTTCTTTAATAGGTGATTGGGGGACAATCGAAGCGAATTTAGAAAAAGCAACTTTAGGAGAAAATGCAAGAGATACCTTTAAAAGAATGGCAAAATTCCATGCAAAAGATAAAGTTGATGGTATTATATCAGTTGGTGATGCTATCTACCTCGATATGGCTTATGCCCCAGGTGGTTCCCTATTTAAAAAAGCAACAATTGATAGTAACAGAAAAAATTTACCAAATCAAGTTAAAGGAGCAATGGATGATTTAGAAAATCAATTTCCTGATAGTATGTTTACTGATCCAAGTGATAAATTATTTTGGAATGTTATCGGAAATCATGATTGTAGTGTTGATTATAGAGAAGCATTTAATGCTTGGAAGCCACAACATCCTGAATTTAAATATGAAGTTTCAGAAGGAGTACTTACAAAGACATTAAACTTAGGTAAAGGGAAAACAGCCGTATTTCAATTTTTTAACTTCTGCAAAATTTCTTTACTCCAAAGTGGTTGGAATGAATTTAAAGATGACAAAGGTAACTCACATAAAATAGCTGATATCTATACAGAAAGTAACTGGACAAACGCATACTGGAGTAAACCAACCTCATTAGTTGAATATATTAATTTAACTGGAAAAACACAAATTCCAGAAGCTAATGAATATTTAGCTGAAATTAAAGCAGCTTTAAAAAAAGCAAATGAGGCAAAACCTACTTGGCATATAGTTGTTATGCATAATCCCTATCTTTCTGAAGGAGGAGAACACGGTGACTCAAGACAAGTTAAAACTTTCCTACATCCATTATTTGCTAAGTACAACATTCATCTTGTTTTAAACGGGCACGAACACATTTCTCAATTTTCAACAATTCCAAGAGATAAAGTTCTTCATAGAGAAGATATGTTAAAACCTAGAAGCCCAAAACATATATTTTTCCCTTTTAAAAATGAAGTAGAAAAATTACAAGATGCAGAAGCAATGCAAAAATGGCAAGAAATGGAAATTGAAAGAAGTCTATACGGAAAGTTCGGAGAAGTCGACATTGATGAATGCAGAGGATTATATCAAATTAAAGATACTGATACAGTTACTATTGATGTAAGCAAAAATATTGCTAATGCCTTAGTCGGAAATACTGATGGAAGAGGAATAGCCTTTATCGGCAGAGCAAAAGGAAAAAAAGGTTGCAATGGTACAAAGATTCTTCCCAATAATGGTCAACTATCACAAGGAGATGTTCATTATGTAAATAGCAAGTACTTCGGATGGGCTGACATGACAATTACTGCTGATGTTATAACAATAAATTATCATCATGCTGAGTTAAACCACATTGCTTCTCAAACATTTACAGCAATTTTAACAAAAGGAACTAGAAGAAGGAAGAATAAAAAATTCTTAAAAAAGAAGAAATAAACATAAGAATATTACATATTTTAGTTTAAGTTTAAATATTTGAATTATTATTGAATTAAGAATTATTATTGATTGATATTATTAACTTTAATATAATATTTATTTTACAACTAAAAAAAGCAAATAAATTATATAATTTGATTTATATACGTAAGTTTAATAAGCTTGATTAATTTTAACTATATTACAATAATAAGTTATTCTAATTTTAAAATCTTAAAAATAATTAAAAGATAATACCGTACTCAAATCATATTTTACTAATTATATATTATATCAATCGAGTCACATTGTGTTTAAAATTTAACTCAGACAATATTCACATTCTTATTATTCTTGTATCGATTTAAGTTTCAAATATTGAAACATTTTCAAAGAAGTTGACAAAAGTCTTAACATCGATTTTATTGTTAGTAGTATTACTAAATAACTCATTTTGGATGTCTGATATTAGTGATTTTATATCATTTTCCTAATGTAAGTAATTATAGTAATTTATATTTCTTAATTAATTATATTACTGTGATAATATCATTTAAAAAGAAGTTGTAAACATTAAATAGATAATTTGATATTGTAGCTTTGGAAAGTTGTATCGTATTGTTATTATAATTAGTATTCTTATTAATATTTATGATATTTCCATGTTTATTATACTTACTCTCAACTTCAACAGCAGTTATATTATTTATCTTTGTTTCTTTATCTAATAATAAATCAAACATAATTAACAGCTTTTCTTCCTATAACATTTAATAATTAATAAGTAATAATAATGATTTATACTAAGTAATTAGAAGATAATTCTTATTTGATCATAAGATTAATAAAATTTTTATGTATAATTACCTTAGTTCCTTTGGTCAATAATGAAATCCCAGCAAATACTTGATCAATATCATACATATAATTGTCACTTTTATTTTCCTCGTTATCGATCTTATTACCTAAATTTATACGAGAAAATAGCAATTGTTTATAGTAATCACATCCCTTCAATATAAAATTAATTATTAGTAAATATAAGTAGTATTTAATATGAAGTTTACATTATTGTCTAACTTCAAATTGTGTCTTAGCTTTAATGTGTCAATTACTTCTTCTATAAAAAATGTTACTTGACTCTCATTCATTTTTCCAAGATACGAATTATTTAATAATATTTCTAACGCTTCTTTTATCTCTAATTTTTTAAAATAACATTTTTCAGTCAAATCATCAATAAAACAATGAACTTTATTAAAAATACAGTCGTAGTCATATACATTTATTTTTTGAGCAATATTAGTATTATTATAATAATTAATAATAATGTCATCTTGAAATAGCTCTGTTAAGTTTTCAAAATCAATCTTTGCATTTTGATCTGGAGTATTAAAAGACAATAATTTTATCAATATGTCTTCAGTGTTTTGTTCTTTAAAGTCTTTAAAGTGCTTAAATTTGGATTCTGTATCATACTCTACTTTGGCTAGTAATTCTGATGATAATATATTTGGAAGGTATTTGAAATCTTCTTGATAGCCATCTAAAATCATCTTAAACATCCCATAAAACACTTGAAATAAAACATTAGACTCTTCATCAATATCCAAAACCTCTCTATCTAAAATACCCATACCATCATTGCGATTTACACCATCCATATTACCAACAATATCCCTAATATAATTACCGCTTCTATTCTTCTTTAAACTCATTGAAATCTCAATAATATACTTTAATTTATTCATTATACTTCCTTTGCAAATAAATAAGAAACACTCTAGAAATTCATGTCTATTTAATACATTTTCGTTTTCTTAATAAATTTTATTTGTTTATTTACTAAATATTAGACATAAGATATTGTAAATTGCTTGTTTCTTATCATATTTACTACTATTATACGTAAACTTATCTACTATACTAAATATTACATCAACTAATTCTTGTAAATTTAACTTGTTGAATATAATGTTATTATTCTTATTGTAAATTTTATTGAATTCTTCGATAAAATTGTTAAACTCAATATCGTAGAGATCTATAAATAATTAAATATGATTAATAAAGAAATTTACTTGACTTTAGGCAATATGTTTTAATCAAATCAAAAATTGCTTCGTTAAAGTATGACTTGTATGATGTGTTTGACTTACATGATTTAATGTTATTATTTAAGTTGTTATTTATGCCATCTATATAAATTTGATTATTTTCTTTGTTAATTTTTAACGAAGAGATTTTATCAGAATTATTAGTTTTTTGTGTATTTCTTCTATGAATGTCTAAAATAATAATTAATTGTTTAAGTTTAAGTTTGTTAAGAACTTACTCTCTTGATTACATTCATAAATCGACTTAGATGAAAACTCAACCTCCTTTTTTTCTTCTACTATTTCAAGGTTACTAAACTGAGTTTGAGACAATTTCGGAAGCACTTTTTTAGAATTATCTTTTGAATTTGCTGAATTGATTGGACTACATATTATTTTGTCACCTTCTCTTCCTACTTCTTTACTAAATCTTTTGAGATTGTTAATTAAACTGCTTTGAAGATTAAAAGATGCAGAAAATCCTTTAGATTTATATAAATTAAATTATATAATTAATTTATATTAATTAAGTTATAGTATTATCTTACTGTATAACTTATCAATCACTTTAATCTTTTCGTTGTCTTTTTCAGCAAAGTCACATTTGAGATAGTCTGTGACGCTATCAACAGAAAATCTATTTTTGTTACATTCGCTTAGAAGTTCATTTTGTATTTCTTGTATTTCATTATTACAACTACCAATATTCTCATTATTCTCAAGATTATTAGAATTATTTTCAATATTAATCGTATTCGTATTAATAATATTAGTATTAATCAACTTTTCATCTTTTAAGCTACTTATTTTAAGTTTATTTTGTATATAACTATTAATATCATTAATTTTAGTCTTAATAATTTCAACTCCATTGTTAGCTTTATAATTTTGTAGAAAACTATTTTTGGTTATAGTTTCAACAGGTATTTCTATTTCTGTAAATATTTTGCTTATGATAATATCATTTTCTTTATTTAATTTATCTAATGTAAGATCATCATATTTAAATTCATTTGAAATGTATGCATTAAGTGTGGAAATTAGTAGATTGACGTCATCAATACTAAAGTAGTTATTATCGTATTTGTCAATGATGTTATATAGGTTTTCTAAGTTTTCAATGTTAAAGTTTTCATTAGAAAGTAAAATTAAATAATCAATTAGAATATCTAATGATATTGTTGTTATTGTCTCACCCATGTTTATAATATTTATTGAAGTTATTGTTGAGTTTGAATTTGAAGCTAAAATAGTAAATATTTTGTTTATGATTGGATCGATATCTGAGTTATTTAAATCACTTCTTTTCGGACTAAACAAATTCTAATATAATATAATATAAACAAATTAAAGATTAAATAATACTTTCGATGATACAACAAACGATTGTCTTTCTATTTTATCTTTGGTAACAAAATTCAAATAGTAGATATAAAGCTCAATAAAATGGAATTTATTTTTCAAGAAAGTATCATTAAACAGTATATGTATTTCATTACAGCAATCTTTATTAAGTTTACTTATTGTATATTCATTATTTTCTAATCGTTTATTATTCGAATTGGTTTGGGAGGCAAGACTTGGATGGTTTAATCCATTGTTTGGAGTTAGTCTCATCATAGAGTTATTCATAATGGATTTGAGAACATCTAGATAAAGTGAAAATAAGTAATTTAAGTAACTTAAGTAACTTAAGTAACTTAAGTAACTTAAGTAACTTAAGTAACTTAAGTAACTTAAGTAACTTAAGTAACTTAAGTAACTTAAGTAACTTAAGTA
>Ga0100378_1003640_pt1 | contig 14699 bp, 13 predicted proteins | sample CryGeymeta201502_FD_81535 | JGI IMG/M metagenome (GOLD analysis project Ga0100378, IMG submission 81535) | Groundwater microbial communities from Crystal Geyser aquifers in Utah, USA - Crystal Geyser metaG 2015-02 | ecosystem: Environmental > Aquatic > Deep subsurface > Groundwater | place: USA...
GGATCATAGAGTAAGATGGAGGCTTGAGTTGCTGGGATGTGACGTTGAAGTAAAGGTGTCAGATCAATAATTTCAGAGTCCATACAGATTTAGGAGTCAATGATGGTCGATTGCTGAGTCTCTGCCTACTCCAGCACAAAGGTCTTAATCAGTTTGCTTGGTTGCATAACTTGTATTATGGGAATTTTAATTTTCTGACGTCTAAATGGAGTTTATCCTTACCAGAAACGGTAAAAACTAAATGCCTTTTAAGACCACATCTAACACCACTCAAGCTCTACCAGTTTTCATCTCATCCTTGAAATCTTGTTGAGCCCTTTTGATCATGGATCAACCCACAAGTATAGCCTAGGCTCTTTCCTGAACTACATAGAAAAAGGAAGGAGTTTACTAAAAATGAAGACAAGAAAGACGATGTGAACTTCTAAGGAAACACCCATATGCCTGGGTTCTCATCGGAATCACATTTGTTGTTTATCCTGCATGACGAATGATGGAATGATGGAAGGCAAGAGATAGTAACTGACTGATTGTTGGACGTTGAAGTAAGCTATGTGAGGTAAGGTGCATGCTGAGACATTTTGATGTTGCTTAGTAGTATTAGGCGGTCCTGAGCTATCAGAGGTCTTTATAATTTAAAATCTGTGTTTTCTCCATTTCCCTCAGAACGACCTACCAAAGCTCCTTTTTTCAACAGCACCTCCCTCACATAGTTAAGTCAATTATGTCAATTTCACCATTTGACTTAACAATAAACATCATTTTTTTATCTGAACTACCCGAACCACCAATGAGTCTTCAATATAATCAAACTCAAAACCTAACTCAATCACAATTCCAACCTCTTTTGAGTTTGTCTCGAGCTTGATAATGATTGATTGATCCTCTACTAAGGATGAAGGCCATTCATATTTTTAGAGAGTTTATTATGTATCCTCTAAAGGCCTCCATTCAGTTTTTTGAGATGATACAAGTTCCTCCAGTCCATATTTGTGGTCTGAGGAGCTTGATTTATTCTGATCAGGAGAGAGTTTTTGTTTCCTACAGATATTATATTTATAAAATAAAATTGTCATCCTTAACACTTAAAGTCCAAGGTCAAACTGACTTTTACCGACCTCCAGAAGAACTGTTCATTTGAATGAAAAAAATAAATTTCAGACTTTGACGGTTGGCATCAAAAATGATCTATATTAAGTTCTCCCTGTCGAAGCAGATTGTAGATAGCCATGAAAGTTCGATTTGAGGATTGTATTTATTCCAACTCATTCCTTCTCTGAACTTTTATTTTTTCTTATGATGTCACTCACTCCTAATGGGGGCTTTTTCTTGGGGATAAATGTGAGAAAAGGTGATGATTGATCCTTTATTCATTCGAATTCAAGTTTTGATCAGGATATAGGGCCATATATTTCATGTGCTAACTGACCAATAAATCGAGAAAAATCCAAGAGCTAAAAAAACTTGGATTAGAACAAAACACTGTGCTACAAAATCCCTTCTTTCTCATTTTTTGTTTTAATCAAGGCTCTACTCCAAACAGTTCACCCAAATTATTCTACACATGATGAACTTGACTCATCAAACAAAGTTAGACTACTTCAATTAAAGACAGCTCCAACAGGTTCAAATAAATTTAACTGTCTAATATTCAACAGTTATTCATGTGGATGATGAACAACAGTATTAAAATCTTCAGAAAAGTAGGCTACACGCGTCCTTTAATGGTCTTTGATCGGAAATCAATAATTTTCTATGCTATCACTATCCAATCCAAATAAATCATCAACGTTTGATTTCTTCAAAATATGTCCTCCTCACTATCAGAGCCCTTCTCTAAACTGTCAACAGAAAACACTGTCTTTTTACTTTGCTGTAATTTCCTAACCGGACTGCCCTTTAGAGTCGAGGGACTGGCAATGTACTTGTAGTTTTTACAGCAAGTCACACTAAGAGTGTTCTTGCATTCTTCGTAAAGTTCTATAATGGGATTCAGAGTCAAGATTATTTATTTTTGAGTGTGAGGAGGTTGACTTATGTTCGGTATTTTCGAATAAAAAATAGTATCCAGCATACTTGACACATTGCATCTTTTGTCTCTGAAAGATACAAATGTATGGCTTGAGGAACCGACTTAGAAGAAAAAACTACCAGTTTTCAAGCTGAAATACCGAACCTTCGGCTTAGATGCATGTTTTCTGCTGGCGGCAAGAGAACTCTTCCTGCTTTGACAATTTTTGAAGCCAAGAGCTATAATTTTACTGATTATTTACTAAACTTCTTATTTAGTCTTTGCCTTCATTAATAATTTTTTTTCTTATTATTGAGAACATTTCAAGAAAGTTGCCTCCACTATTTCAGATTATTCAAGTTGTTCTGTCAAAAATTATTTTAACCTTACCATCAATGCTGACATCAGGTACTTTTTTGTTGATTCTAAATATTCTATTTTGTACTTTTGGCTCCATAAAATATGACTGAATATCCTGAAGAATTATTGTGCTTTTGTATCTTGTCAGCAAGAGGTTAAATGATCTGTTCGGCCTGAAAAGCAATGATGTCAAAAGAATGGTGATAGGAAGGTAGTGATTTTTCAAAAGTGCCACTTCGATTGGCTTTGTATATATTGACCAGATGCTTATCACGGCATATGTCAATAAATGGACTCTTGTAGTATAACTTTGTTAGAAGAAGACAGTGAAAAGCATTTTAGTGCTCATGTGATTCTTTGGGCTCAGGTTAAATTTTTATTTCATCTGGATTGCTCATCTACTCAAATTTTAAAGCTAATTTTTTGATCGATTGAATTTATAGTAAACTATCTTTTTCCTTGAGCTCCAGTTCAAGATCTTTGATCCTGCGATAACAGCAATCAAGCTCATATTGATATTGGGCTCTGATTTACCGACTCTTCTCATCTTATTCTCTGTCTATACAAAGATATACTGCTGGTATTTGGTGTTAGTCTGAAACTCATAAAGTAGGCGTTCATTTTCAGCTTGAAGTTCCTCTATTTTTCGGTTGTTTAGAGATAGTTGGGAAAGCATCAGTTCCACTTTGGATTCCAATGCATTTTTCTACTTTAATTGCAAAGTAAGCTAGACAATTGCTCCGCTTTTTTCAACTATTTTTTGAGCCAACTCATTTTTAACACGTTCCAGCTCAGCCACTTTCTGCTGTAGTTCAAGGACTGCTTCTGGAGGTGTTTCTGTTTATAGTTGCTCCGATGACTGCTTACGAAGTCTATGCTATCTTCATTCATTCGTACCTGCAGGACAGCATTATCGCTTTTCAATACGAGGATCTCCTTCTGGAGAAGCTTTTGATTGTGCTCGAGTGAGATCATTTGCTGTCTGATGCTGATGAGCTCATCATCTTTTTGTGTTTTTTATTACTAGAGAATAGATTCGAGCTCTTTGGTGCTGAGTACATAGCTGAGTGGATGAGGAAGTACGTTTGGAAATCAGTTTAGGTTTGTTGAAGCTTACCCTGAAGATTATGGAGCTCCTCCTGCAGCTATTATTCTTGCATTATAATAACGACCTATTCAAATTTTCATCAGTCCAATATCCATCGTTCAAGGTCAAAATGTATTGAAACAAATAGAAAAGTTAGGTAAACACGATGACATTAATGTGACTTTGTATAATTTAATCTATTATGAAGCCAACCAAACATTCTCTTCTCAGAGGCAATGAATCACAAAGACCCATCTATGCATCAGATGAGCTATACGATGAACCTCACCACTATACATCCACCCACGAGGACATTCCCTATGCTCAGTTCTAATAAAAACCAAGTACATCCTCAAACATTTAGATGTCCATCCTCAAGGTTCTCATATCTAAATGAAACCTCTAAGATCTATGGGCAGCAATATAGGCCATGCACAATGCAACTATCAAAAAATGTAGCCTCAAAACAGAAGTCAAGTCAACACCTCACAATCTCAATATCAGCCGTATCCTCCCCAGCAGGTCAGAAGTTGCATACCTGGAACTAAATTTCATTCCAACATAGTTCAGCAACCTCAGCAGCCAAACTTTCACTCTGTTGTTTACCCCGGGTATAACATGTCATATTCTAGATATCATCCGATGCCCAGGCCCATGCCCCCAAACAGGTCTCAATTCACTCCTCCTCAACCTCCACAGCAACAGCAATAACCTTTCATTCCTCCAGTGTAAGTATATTATTATTCAGGACTGCCTCTTGTGAATTTTGTTAATGCAAGCAGCGTATCCCAGGCGATACAGATCAATTTTACTGTGGAAGTTGTCAATAGATCAATAAAACTTAACCTAGATTCGGACTTTTTGTGTGTGGGGCCTGTCGGCAAAAGGTTAGCTATCCTTATCGCACCAGCGATCACATTACTTGTAATAACTGCTATACAATCAACAAAGTGGCCCCTTTTCCTCCCAACACCCGAAAATCCAAAGTTCAACTGAGCTCCCTTAATTAAAGTTCAATGGTTTTACCTCGCGAATTACGAGAGTAAGAAGAGGACAAAAAATAGAAAGTAAGAGAATAATACACCTCCCTGAGGAAAAATAGCTAAATAGGCTCTCGATTTGCAAAGGATGTCGAGGATGAATAATAGATAGTTGAGAGATAGTGACTGATCAATATGCCTCTATTTCGATTGGGATCAATAAAGATCAATAAAAATAGACTAATATCAAGTTCAAAGTATCATGATTGCAGTCTGGAATTCTCGGTTGAAGAACTAGTAGCTTTTCCTTATTTTTCGACAGCTGTTGCCATTCTTATTTTCTCCTCCTTGAACTTCTTGAAGTATCTAATCGGACAGTACTCTGTGACAGCTTTCTATGAATTTTAGTAAGCTTCAATTTCTCTTAAAGCAGCCACATGATCCCGAATCGACAATAACTTGGGTAATTTCTTGAGTTCATTTGGGTAAAGTATTTCAAGGTAATTGATGATTTCGTAAATGGAGAAGTCAATGACTGTCAGATACCCCAGGTAGAAGTTCTATTGGCATTAGCTTTCATGATAACTGATAAATTTTCGTATTCTTCTTTCGTAGAGCTTATCCAACATTTATCTATTTTAATTTTTTAGATGATGGAGTTTCTTCCGTTGGCTGCAAATAAAACTTAGAATTATTTCCTTTAGGCAACCGTTTTTTATGAAACCGTCCACTTTGACCTTGTGCTATAGCGTCCTCCCGAGCAAGTCAGGACGGTTGGCTAACTCCACCAAATATGTTGTTGTGGCTCTGTTGCCGGTCACTGCAAATTAACCATCCATCACGAAGGGCATGTCCTTGACGGGCCATCGCTTTGCCTCTTCTTTTTTAAATTGATTCCATTAGTCAGGTCCCAAGTATAGATCTTTGTATGGCAGATGGAGGAATTAACAAAGCAATCGTAGTTATTGCGCTTTTCCTCTGAAGGGATAGTAACCTATACTGATCGCTTAAAGCGATAATTAGCTCTGCATTAGCAGTCAACTTTAATAATTATAATTTTTCTGTTTATCGGTGGAGAGAGTATTTACTCATCAACATCTATGCTTTCTCGTCGATTGAACACACCTCCATTTACTGTTCATTTGCTTTAATCCAGTTGTTGTATGTCCTGTACACTCCCAAGTTTCTTTCGCCTTCAACTGACAATATATTTTCTCGATATTCTGAAACTAAACTCCTCTTTCAGTTGATCTTCGTTTCACAAAAGGTCATTGCATAAAACTGAACCTAATGATAACTTTTGGCATTCTCTAAGCAGGGCAACAAGGCCGAAGCGAGTATATGTCTGCGTACGAGAAAAAAAATGATTTATTGAATTTTTCCGACAAAAATACAAAATGCCATAAAAGATAAAAATATTACTGTATGAGTTTGGATGGACCTGAGGAACAACTTGGATAATACAAAGAAAGCATAATTATTGATTTTTGTGAGTTATGACAGTTATGATTTTTCAAGAAATTATCTATATCTATATTACTTACCTTTCTGACCGTATTAAATGACTCTTAACTTAGAAAATACAAAAAAGAGTGCTCCTACTCTAGTCCGATAAATTAGTTCAGTATCTCATCTCTCTCCTTTCACTTCTTGTATTCAGGACACACCTATTATTTTAAAATAACCGGAGACGATGAAACTGGAACTCATCCAACTACTGAAAAGAGCTGAACTTTGCTAAATGAGGAAAGTCAGGAAAGTAATAAAATTAACAGTGATCAGTGTTCTTTGTAGAAAAGGAAGAACTCTTCCCTGCCAATACGACCATCTCCATCCTTGTCAGCTGCCGCCATAAAGTCCAAGGCATCCTTCTTTACGTTACCTTTGCTGTTGTTCCGATGGTGGGCATGTCTTATCATCGCTTATATTTCTGACAAGTCAAGATAACCGTCGTGATTCCGGTCATAGCTGTTAAACAATTTGTCCAATACCTGCTTCAGCTCAGTGTTTGGGATTTCAATCAATCTGATAGATTTAGAAGCCTGGGGAGTTGACCGTCTGAATTCCTGAGTAATTAACTTTTCCGCTTGGCAGATTCCCATGGATTAAAGGAAGATTTATTTATATGCTAATCGGGAAGAATCAACAGTTTAAAGGATACCGTTTAGAAGCAGTTAACGGTCGACCTTCAATATAAAACATCAGACTATGACAATTGAGCATCAAGGAGAGTCATTATCAGAGTATCTTATTGAAAACGATTCATGAAGCATTTTCTTGTTGGCAATCAAGTGTTTGAAAAAGAAGAATCATATGACAATTAGAATCATTCAAACCTGCTCATAATCCTCTTACTCCTCCAGATTGTCTCTTCCGCCCAAGAAAATGGCATTGAATGCCTCCCTGACAGATGAAATTGGGTGTCCATCAAGTTGACACACTTTTTCCATCACCTGTACGTTAGAAGTCAAGGCCACCCAATAGTCGTTGATCTTCATATTTCTCATCTCTCCAATACAATCTCCCAGCTTGATTATGTTTGCATAGTTTGTCAGAAAATCCTCTAAATATTAGTCATCATCGGTTTCCAAAATAGATTCCACAAGCATTTGTGCAACTCGATGTTTATTGAAGATGGCATAAGATAGAGCAGGAGTAGCATGTGAGGCTACATTTCCATATATATAGCAGATCTCTTTCCTTAGTGCTATGCTGCCCTCCTTGAATATTGGGGCTATCATCTGCATCAATTGTTCATTGTCAATGAGCTGATCAGTTATTTCTGTTTAGTCTGCAGCCACATTCGACAAGGTAAATAGATACTCTTTCACGATTTTTTATGACTTGGTTGTGATGAACATTTTGGCACACAGATCCAAAAAACCATGCTTGATCATGACTTTAACTAAATCGCTAAAGTACGAGAATCGCATAAGCATGTGTGCAGCTGATAATAGGGAATTTTGATGCTATTCTGGGGATTTCTCGCAGAAGAATATGTTGTAAACTATAATCAGCTGAACCATTCCCTACTTTGCGTACATCCTTATATTGTCCTCATCGTGGTATCGCGCCATAGACTCGAAAATATTGTTGGTGGGTTCGTCCAGCCCGTCGCTCCAGTTGCTCTTGAAGGCTTAGCACATAAAAGCCAGGCATATCTTTGCTTGTTGTAAAGGGATAGAAGGTTGGCTTCTGAGAATGTTTGATATGATTTCTATAAAGGACAATTTGAAGCTCTTTGTTAGAACGTTAATGTTGATTTTCCAAAGTTTGTCTAAAAGACCTTTGCTAATGAGATTGTCTCGGACATCCCGTCCTACCAGAACAAAATTTCCCAGGCCGATAATGCACTGACTAATTAGATAACTTTCCTGTTTCTCGAGCATACTCAAGAAGACATTGTCAACCTTTTAATCCAACAAATGGCCAGCTTGTTATTCAGATCCAGCAGTCATATTGGAAAGGATCCAGGAGGCTTCTCTTTTTAGCTGAGGCCGGTCGTCTCTTCTGCACATTTTGACCAAAACCGGAACTAACTTCCTATCAATAATGGGTTGAATAAGTGCTTATTCGAATTTGAGAATCATTCTACGCAGACTAATGACTCCCCAATGCGAAGCAATTAAATCAACCTCATTATGTAGGTCCTCGGTTATATCGTCTAGATTGACACTTTTTAGCGGTACTCGGAAAATCCTAAGTTAACATAACACTTACTCTTAGATTTAGTTGCAGTAGTCAGGATCGACAATGAGTGAACCTTCCTCCTCCTAGCTCTACCTATCATCATCTTATTGCTACCTATCTTGATGTTGACCTTCAACATATATCATCTGCTGTGGGAAACGTTTGGAGTGGAAGATCATCTCTCTGTGTCTTCTGCGGATGTTGACGAGGTCTTGGTGGTACTATCGCTTGGTGCTTTCGAAAGCCGTGAGGTCTTAATATGGGTCCATTCGCTTTTTCATGTGCAATTTGAGCCAAATAATATATGTATGTTAGAACAATTCTAAAAGATGGAATCTAATATCGCATTTGTTCAGTTCAGATAAGTTAAATTAAAAAATAGGCTTTAATAAATCAAATGAGATACTATGAGTTTATAAATTTGTATGAGATATAAATATCAACCTCTTGTGCTTTTGTGGTGAGATTATGTATGATGACAGATGAACATCGTGGATCGTCCTCAACGATCTAATTGTGTGATTGGATTATGCTTTCTAAGATTGAATTTCATTTTTCAATTATCTCTCATTTTTTAAGACTGCGGTTAAAATCGTTATAATATTTATCAGATTTGACTGATGATTTGGCTCAAATCAGCTCTTGTCCTTGTCGGAATTTTCTTCTTCTTTTTTGCCAATGGAGCTCTTCTAATATGTCACGATGAATAAAACTGTTTGATACCGATCGAGGTTGAGGCTGAAAGGACACATCTGGAATATAAACTGATGAAATTTTACACGTCACTACCACTAAAGTTAGGAACTGTATTCAAAATTGCCAATTTCACATTGGGATGCTAACTGATGCTACTCTTCTACTGGATCTTGAACTTCCTCAAAAACAATGCTCTCCTCAATCTTAAAATTATGATATTGACCCTGACAGTACTGGGAGTTCTCTATGCCAAGAGCGAATACCAGATCTATAAAAAACAATCATTACTTGGGCCGATCTACAAATGGAAATCAATAATATATCAAAAAGGAGCAGAGCTGACTTAATATTTCTTAACATTTTCAAGAAATCTATTGAAGTGATTAAACTTATTTTATGATAACTCACAAATATCAATGAGAATGGAGATTGTAGCAATGCAGACATTATTCCTTAGCATTGAGAGGGCATGTTTTATTTTGAATTAATTTGAGTGCAGTTGGATTCTTTTGAATTTATTCCAATTTGATTGATGACAGTTTTTCATAAAAAAACTTACAAAATTCATTGTTTAGGATGGAGGTTTGCTTGAAATATGTGAAGAATAATGTCACCTCCTTTATATTGCAAGAGTCGCCTTTTTTAATTACAAGTTATCTAGAAAGTTTAGCGAACTATGGACTTAAATTGTATTTTTGGTGTTTTACTAAGAAGTAAAAGCCAGAGTATAGCATCATTAGCTCTTTCTTATCTAGTTTATTCACTAGTCCGAGTTGTTTCAATCTCATGATGTAGAGCTGGACTCTCTCAGCAGCCTATTGTGTCTCCTCGATGCTTAACCTCCTCTTGTAAATAACCTAATTTAATTTCCAAAATAGACTTGTCAGTGATAATTTGTAAACTTTATTCTCAAATGTATATTTTTCCTATTCCAGCTCATTAATATACTTGAGCTCTTCTTCTAATACTCTCTTCATGCTTGATACCATAATCTTTAGTGTTGCCTATGCAATTTAGCAATGCTCAGACAGCCCTTTGTAAACATTGGCCATATTTCTGAGAGTAATATTTTTGTGCTTACACAGTGAGCAAAAGTTTAGCTCGAGGAGCTATTTGAACTTGCTGGAGAAGTAGATCGAAGGAGACTTTTTGTTTGTCTACTTTTGTTTGGACTAGATTAGTCTCAATTTGCTGACGGCCTGTAAAAGTAATGACAATTAATGAGCCATCAGAGACTGATTACTGTTTTATGGAACATTGAATCTCACCAGCTGATGAAGGTCTCTCAGTTTAGAAGGCTAAGAAGTTTATGTATAGCACATTAAGGCATAAGTATATGTATTCAGGGTCAGCTTATCATCAGCATTTTTGCTCTCTGATTCAATAGCCTCAAGGATCATTTGTGATAGATGGTCATCTTTGAGTTTGTTCTCAGTAAACAAGGCCAGCCATATCGATAGTAGCTCATTCAGTCCAAGATCTTCAAGCAGAACAGAGTCAAATAAAATTTGTTTGTCATATAGCTTACCCTCGTCTATATTGAACACCTTGTCAAAAAGCCCTAATCTGATAATTCCAGTCACAAACATAGACTTTTAAATGCTTTTCGAATGCGTCAACAATTTTCTAAAATCGACCTGAGAAATAAGCTAATTCAGTTCAAGATTCTTTATGTTCCCAAGATAGCATACAATGTTCGAGATGGCTCTTATTTCAGAAAATGTTGGCTTTCTGAAGACACTCTTGAATTTTTTCAACTGACGGACCACAAATGTAGTGATTTATGCTGTGCCTATCATCTGCTGCTACTCCATGCGATCCAGTACAGCCGTCAAGTTTATAATGTTCATCATGTGTCCTTTACGCTTGATCACCTCGAGCAACTCTTGGCTTGTTGTTGTTTTCTTGATCCAGGATGTGATGTTTTGCTCTTGTGCTCTCCAGGTCCTTTTGAAGCTTCGATAGTTGCTAAAACTTGCCTTGAGATTCCTTGTTAAAGATGCTGAAGGAGTTGGTAAGCTTAAAAAGGTGGTATGTAGGCTATATGCAGGGAGTATTTTACTCAAAAGTCGAGCATGATCTTTCCAACGCACAAGCATATCAATTAATATTACCTGAGGCAAAAACTATAATATCACGATTCATCAACATACTCCCTCTTTATCAGCTCCAACCTCTCGATCTATTTTGCTAACTGGTTGTCCATCCGATGAATGGTCCCTCTCCATTGTTGTATGCACTGGCACATAACTTTTCTCTCTCTTCTACGACGATCTATAAACAAATACTTCAGTTTGAGAGCCCTCAGAGCTTAAATTCTGGCATTGGATTTCGATTGAGATCGTTTTGTCAGCTTCCCTGTGATGTATATCATGTGCTGAACCACTCCGTTCATCAGAGTAGCTGAATCTCCAGCATTTTATGGGTTTTTTATGGACTTAAGCCGATAGAATTTGATGAATTGGAGCCAAAACATATTAATTTTATGATGAATCTTTTTCTCAATAAGGCAAGAAAGTGTCATGAAATTTGCTAGTTTGTTCATTCTTGTATCAACCTTGTGCTCATGGTGTTTCTATTTTTTCTGCTTAGCAAATGTTTTAGTCTTTGTTTGCTTCTGTTGGTCCCTCATGTTTGATATGCTTCTAATTGCCTCAAAAATACTGTAAAGCTTTGCCATAAGAATGTTTCTGACAATAATGCTGAACTGGGCTCTCGAAAGCCTGAGAATATAAATGGCATGATCCTTACTACTTGGGGGAGACTTTGCTTGAGGCTTCCATTGAATTTGATGTAGAGAATATGCCAAACTATTTTGCAATTTGGCCGATAGTAGAAGACATATTTTTATACAAAACTGCTCTTACCGAGATTTAAGATGACTTACATTTGATAGAATCGTTTTCAACGCATTTCTTTTGGCTTTTATATTGGATTCCCTCGGATGAAGGTTAACTAACAACATGTCGAGCTTCCTCCTGGTCTTCATTTTTTCGTCTGATTGAAGAGCACTGATCTCGATAAGTCTGAAGGCTTGATACATCGTGAAAAATTCTTCTTCTTCTAGCCTGTTTTTAGTTCTTTGGAATAGTTTATCTAGGAGGAAGTTGCGAAATCCAAGGCTGATACTGCACTAGTGACTGTATTATTGCTCGTATTCAGGTGTGGGAGGACAGTAATCTCGAAAAGAGGAAAGGCTTGACCTTGGCGACGGTAGCATTCTTTGCAAATGATATTCAAATTATATAAATTCAAATATGCCAACTTGATGACATTTTGAACCAAAGTGACAAAGTTATAGCATATAGTTTATATATTCACATATCAAATATAACTTGTGCTGATCCTTTGATATTCCTGTTGCTAATAATGCTGATATTGAACATGATTTATGAATAATTAAGTATTAATGATCAAATAGCTCCAGCAGCCAACTTTTCATTGGATTCAGCAGGGGCGACAGCTATCTTGTTTGTGTTGTAGCTCTTCTTGTCGAATACTGTCATCTTCAAAGTTTCAGCATCTTCAGGGTTTTTGAGACTTAAAATTTTAGGATTACTGATCATGTACATCACAAACAGAGCTCCAATTCTGATAGCAATGCCGATTGCTGCCATGAGGATCAGTACAACTGCGAAAGAAGTCTTAATAAAAATATATGTACCTCGAAGTTGTAGCGAGTGCCGATGAGGTTGGTAGCTTGACCATTGAATACCAGAGGATTGTTTTCATACTGAGCATAGACCATGCCTTCAAATCCATATCTGAACATAGACAAGTATTCGAATGGATAGTACACTTTAGGAACAGTTTCAAGAGGTACGAAGAAGCCACCGACCAACAAGAAAGGAATGATCAGTACAGGCACCAGAGCCATCACCACTCCAGCATCCGAAAAGACAGTTGATAGGAACAATCCGAATGATGAACTCATGAAGGCACACAACTCCAAAGCAAGCAACGATTTGAAGAATACACCAGCACTGTTGTCAAGGTTGCAGGGGAAATATCCGATAACCAAGAACAGGAAGCATGTGAAGATCTCGACAGGAAGCACAGCCGCCGTTCGTCCTGCGTAATAAGCCGAAGTGGTGTATGTGTTACTGAGCCTTTCTCTGATGAAGACTGGTCGTTCGAAGTTGAAGATGTTAACGTTGGCGAAGACATATGAGAAGCCGGTGTTCATGACGAAGAAGAAAAGGACACCTTGATTGTTTTGGAAGATTTCTTCAAAAGTGTTTCCTTTTTCATAGTAGAGGATTATGCAGATGACTCCGAAAAAGATGGCTTGGACGACTTTGAGAATGAAATCCATAGGCTGTCTGAAAGTGTTGATACCTGTTCTCTTGAAAATAGACCCAAATTGAGTGCACCAGCTAGCTTCAATTTTCTCATTGATGACAATCTCCTTGGTAACTTAGGGCCTCACATTTCCCTTAACTTGCTGACCGTGCTTAGCATAGCTGACAACTAATTTTTCAACAACTTGATCAAACTCTTCTTTTATACTCTCATCAGTGAAATCCTCTTTTTTTTCAATCTTGGTCAACATTAGACCTTCCTTGTTTAGCAACTTCATGTAGTGGTCTGTAGGGTTGGTGTGAATAGGAACAGGGAAACCGATTTCTTTGAAATAGTTCATTGAGTTTTGGGCGAGCCCATCATAAATGATGTGTCCCTCGACCATGAGCATGATATGGTCAAATTAAAGGAAAATTTAAGAGGAAGGTTGATGAATTGTTGAAATAACGGTTCTTCCTTGCTTGGCCAGTCTGTTGAGGAATCTGATCAAATTAAGTGAGGTAGTTGAATCTAGACCAGTTGTTGGCTCATCCAAAAAGATAATGGATGGATTGATCAACAATTCCAAACCGATGGAAGTTCTTTTTTTCTCACCTCCAGAAACTCCTCGAATACGAGTGTCACCAATCCAAGTATTCCTGCACTTCTCCAAGCCCAAGTTTCTAATGATTTCATTTACTCTTTCCTCCTTTTGCTCCTAGCTTAAATCAGGCAGTCGGAGATCAGTCACAAATTTAAATGCCTCATAAGGGGTGAAAGTAGGAAGCATGTAGTCTTCTTGCATGACATAACCCACATAACTTTTGTACATGCCGACACTCTTGACTGATACTCCGTTGATCTTCAAGTTTCCAATAAGTTCAAGGTTTTCAGACATCTGACGTCCAGAAATCAAATTAAGCATAGTTGTTTTTCCACAACCTGAGGGGCCAAGGATAGCTGTGAAAGTATTAGGCGAGAACCTCCCTGTGCATGACTTGAGGATTTCCTTGACTCCTTAAACTTCTTGAGTCTTTCCATCAACTTCCATCTACTGTTTGATCTTAGCATTGACTTTAATGTCCTCATAGATGAGTTCCAGTTCTTGGACAGGGTCGAACTTGATGTTTTCATCATCGAAGTCATCTCCTTGAGCGTTTTGTGTTTTCTTGATCTCAATCTCCATGGAGTTTCTGATGCAGTTGAATATAAATAATAATTTTGTCTGATATAACACCCACTTCAGTTATCGAATCACGATATATTGATCATTACCATAACTTAAAAACATTAATTTTATTTTTTCCCGATAGATAATCAAAAAGCTAACGCTATTTCAACCTATCCTTTAAGGCTACAGAAATAGGCCAGAATAAACAACTCTGATATATTTGATAAATTTGTAAATCAGAAACCCTATCTCCAAGAAGTGATTCATATCTGTATTATTAATTTATAAGAGCTGAGAGATGATTGCTGAATAGGTGCAGTAGGTCTTCGTCTAAAGAACCCTTCTCGTCAAACAGGAAAACATTGCTCGGAAAAACTATCGAATTGGAAACTGGCTGAAATTACTCTCACTTCATTAGCAGAA